>Ga0075522_10000116_pt1 | contig 50848 bp, 53 predicted proteins | sample NGEPerA_FD_74796 | JGI IMG/M metagenome (GOLD analysis project Ga0075522, IMG submission 74796) | Arctic peat soil microbial communities from the Barrow Environmental Observatory site, Barrow, Alaska, USA - NGEE PermafrostL2-A | ecosystem: Environmental > Terrestrial > Soil > Wetlands > Peat ... | reverse complement strand
ACGATGTGGACGGCCTCGCCGCGCCAGAAACGGGTTCCAAGGACACCACCGATGCGCACTTCGTGACTTTGGCGAAACGGCATGGATTGAAGCTGGCCACGCTGGATGACGGTTTGATTGACAAGCCGTGGGCGGCAGGCATTGCGGAAAATCCGCTCTTGTCGCCGAAACCTTCGTCAACAAACGGATGATGCTAATTTCTGCTGTCAGATTTCAACATTTCAGAATTTGATGTTCTAGTTTCCGTGGCCCGTGAAGTCTGCCTTTGATACTTCACCGGGCAGCATGTCAGCATGTCAGCCTTTCAGTTTCCTTGGCCCGTGAAGTCTGAATTTGATGCTTCATCGGGCAGCGTTTCAGCGTTTGATTATTTATTTCAGCTTTCTGCTTTCAAAATCTCTGCTTTGGTTTGTGATTTCAGCTTTTTTAGCCCATGAAATCTTTGTTCCATAATTCATCGGGCCAGCATTTTAGGATTACAGAATGTCAGTGTTTGACTTTAAGTTCCCTTGGCCTGTGAAGTGGCCCCAATTACTTCCTAGGCCGAGGCCCGTGAAGTGCAGAGCTACTTCATTGGGGCGTTGTCAGTCGTCTGCAGTCTCTTTTGATTTCAGCCTTTCAGTTTTTCAGCTTTTCAGTATTTAAGATTTTTAGAATGTCCGTGGTCTGCGGTCTTTTTACACCCGTGTCAATCCGTGAAATTCGTGTCTGATTTCCTGGTCGCGTCGAAGTAGCGCGATGACGGAAGCTTTTGCTTTTTTATTTCTGCTTGATTTGTAATGAAATGAAAACCACCTCGACAAACCGCCGCCAGCGAGTAATTTGAACCCTATGAAAGCAATTTCAGAACTGGCCAAGGATGCCATGGAACTGCCACCCGTTCAACGCCTCACTCTGGCGCGCATCCTGCTGGATTTAACCGATGAAAGTCAGGACTTTTCGCCCGAAATTGAGGCCGATTGGGAAACGGAAATCTGCCGGCGCATGGAAGAAGTGAAGGCCGGACGCGCCCGATCTGGTGGCTTCGACGAGGTGTTTGCCAGGTTGGACCGGCGATTTCCCACAATTCGATTGATTTAACCACATGGAAATTATTCTCGATAAAATGACCGTGCCCGAAAAGCTTCGCTTAATGGAAGCCCTGTGGACGGATTTGAGCCGGCACGCCGACGACATGGAACTGCCATCCTGGCACGCGCAGGCGTTGCGTGAAACCGAGCAGCGCGTGGCCGAAGGAAAAGAAGTCGCCATTGACTGGGAATCCGCCAAAAGGGTGTTGCGTGGCCGGTTCTCATGAGAATCAAAATTCTCCCTTCGGCGCTAAATGACCTCGCCGATGGCCGGAGCTTTTACGAGCAACAAAACCCCGGCGTAGGAGATTATTTTTTGGATTCGCTGTTTTCGGACGTTGATTCCCTTGCCCTCTATGGCGGCATCCATCGCCAGACCAGCGGTTATTTTGTGATGCTGGCTAAACGATTTCCCTATGCCATCTACTATCGAATGCAAGGAGACATCGCCATCGTCTGGCGCGTATTGGATTGTCGCCGCGATCCAGCTTGGTTGCGCAAGCGATTGGACCGGACACCCTGAAAAAGATCACCCCCCGTTCAACTTTCAGCATTTCAGTTTTCAGCTTTTTTAGCCCATGAAATCTGCCTTGGTCCATGAAGTCTTTTAGCCTGTGGAATGCGCTTGGCCCGTGAAGTGGCTCCGCTCAATTACTTCACAGGCCGAGGCCTGTGAAGCCTGTCCTTGCTTCACCGGGCTATTCCAGCAGGCGGATTTGTTACTTCATCGGACTATTTCATCGGGCCAGCTTTCAGTTTTCGGCGGAAAAACTTGTTAAATTTAATAAATCTGTCATGCTTTTGCATATGCCTATCTTTGCCATCCGCTTAAGTGACGAAGAATTAGCCGCGGCGGAACGGGCGGCGGCGCGACAGCAACTGACGCGCAGTGAGTTTGCGCGCCACGCGTTGACCGCCGCCGCCGCGCCCGCAAAAAAACCAACGCTGCGCGGCGCGCTGAAAGGACGTTACACCTACCAACAGGCCATGAAACTGTTGCGGGGCTGATTTGTGCATCTGGTAGATTCCTCCACGCTGATTGCCATACTGACCGATGAAATGTCGGCGGGATGGGCGGAAAACACCTTGGACAAGTTGCGCCCGAGGGGAGGCGTTTTTATCAATCAAATTGTTTTCTCGGAAATTTGCGCCTTGTTCGATTCGGCGCCGGAGGCGGAGAACCTGCTGGCCGGAGTGGTCGGGCGCATTGAATTAAACTGGCAATCAGCGTGGCCGGCAGGAAAAGCCTACCGGCTCTACAAAACACGCGGCGGTAAGAAACCCCGGATGTTGCCGGACTTTCTCATTGCCGCTCACGCCGATTCTTTGGGGTGGACGCTGATTACCAACAACCCGCGCGATGTTCACAGTTATTTTCCCAATCTCAAAATGATTTCACCGGAATAGCCCCGCCTCGCGATTTCAGCGTTTCAGTGTTTGATTTTGTAGTTTCCTTGGCCTGTGCAGTGGCAGCCCAATTACTGCATAGGCCGAGGCCCGTGAAGTCTGTAGTTGTTGCTTCACCGGGTAGCCTTTCAGCATTTCAGCGTTTAAGAATATGTTCCCGCAGATGTCGAATCCCGGGATTCGGAAGATGATCAGGAGTTACACCAAAGTTGCGGCTGGGCTGGAAGCTGTCGGGAGCCGGCGGCGGCGGCGGGTATCTGGTGCTGGTCACCCGGGAAGAATTGCCGGGCTTGATCCGGCTGAAAATCCGGCGTCCGGCATTTTAGCGTTTGCCTTGATTTATCCTTGCGGAAGACTTTCAACGCAAAGACGCCAAGACGCAGGGGTTTTGAAAACTCCGCTCTCTGACTTCCGATCTCTGGCCTCCGCTTCGCGCTTTGATGCCAGATTTTTAGATTTCAGTTTTTGTTCGGTGCTTCGCGCCTTGCGCTCCGCCTTGAACATATTACGATTTAATCATGAGCACATTGATTGAAATTGAAGCCGCCGCCGAGACGTTGCCGCCGGAGCAGAAAGAGGAATTAGTCCGTTTCCTCACCGCGCGGCTGGGTCCCTCGGTTCCGCAGCCCCGCAAAGCCCGCCTCGTGCGGGAAGGCGATGACTTGTTGCTGGAAGCGCCGCCTGGCGCGCCACCCATGACCCCGGAAAATGTGAAGCGAATGCTTGACCCGTGAAATAGTAGGATGATCTACGTTTATGTGCTTCGTTCAGTTCAGGATGGTCAACTCTACACCGGTTGCACTCGCGATTTGCGCGCCCGGCTTGCCCTGCATAACGCCGGCCAAGTTCCATCAACGCGAGACAGACAACCGCTTGAACTGATCTACTACGAGGCGTGTTTGAATGAAAAAGACGCATTCCGGCGGGAAAAATACTTGAAAACAACCTACGGAAAACGTTACATCAAATCCAGATGCAAAAATTATTTCACGGGTTGAAGAGGATTTCCCGTGAGCGGTTGGTTGCTTGATGTGAATTTGATTCTGGCCTCGCGCTGGACAACGCACGTTAATCATTCGGCGGCGAAAGCCTGGATGGATTCCGTTGGCGCATTCCATACTTGCGCCATCAGCGAACTGGGTTTCGTCAGGATCAGTTTGAGTGCCGCTTACGGAGCAAGCTGGGAAGAAGCGCAGGACAGTTTGAAAAAACTGCATGCGCGCCCCGGGCATCAATTTCTGGCAGACGACGTGGACGGCATGGCGTCGCCAAAGACCAGTTCCAAAGACACCACCGATGCACACCTTGTCACCTTGGCCAAAAAGCATGAATTAAAGTTGGCCACATTGGATAAAGATTTGATTGGCAAACCGTGGGCGGCTGGCATTGCGGAAAATCCGTTGTTGCTGATGAAGACATGAAAAAATGTAGCCCCATCCTTTCAAGATGCGCAGGTTAAAATCAGAAGGCAGAAGGCATTGGGCTGGAAGCTGTCGGGCGCGGGCGGCGGCGGGTATCTGGTGCTGGTCAGCCGGGAGCCGGTTCCGGGCGCCATCCAGTTGAAAATCCGCCGGCATGCGTAGGGTTGAAAGCCAGAACCGAAATGATATGCCGCTGCCGGATTTCAGTGCCAATGGCGACCTGCCACCCGCCGTCCATCGTGCCGCTTGGACCGAGGTAATGGAACACTTCGGTGGGGGCGCAGGTCAGCGAGAGGTTTGCACGCAGCGCCTGGCCCACATCTACGAACTCGCGCGGCGCACGGGCTGTTTGCAGAGATTCGTCATGTTTGGCAGTTATGTGACTGCCAAGCCGAATCCGAATGACGTGGATGTCATTCTGATCATGGATGACACCTTTCGCCTGGAGAAATGTCCGATGGAATCACGGGGTCTTTTTGACCATGCCGTGCGGCTCCGCCCCGTAGGCAAAGAATCATGTTCTACGTTTATGCGATCCAAAGCAGCGTGAACTCGCGCATCTATCTTGGTCAAACGCATGATGTTAATGTCCGTTTGGCAGAACACAATGCTGGCCGTGTGCAATCGACTCGAAAACATCGGCCTTGGAAAATAATCAAAGTGGATCGTTGTGAAACTCGAGAAGCTGCCCGCTGGATCGAGCATGAGTTGAAAGCGTCACGCGGCAAGCGGCTAAAGTGGTTAACAAGTTGAGGGGCTACGCGCCGGAGGGTGCTCCGCCCCGTAGGCACATGGAACCTAACAGTGAAGCTACGCGCCGGAGGGCTCAGGCCCGTTTTGGCGCGAGCATCTTTTGGATGCGTCCGGCTTTGCTCATCGGAGAAACGGTTGAACAATTCATTGAATACTGGCAGATTAAGCGTGGCGGCGGTCAACGCGGCATTGTGGACGTGATATTATGATAACCAACGATCAAGAACTAACTGTGACCCAGGAACGGATTGCTCGGTTTCAAGGCTGGCTAAGGCAAATGCGCCAGACGGCGCGACCCGAAGAATTTGAGGCGGTTGCCAGCGGCTATCGCCTTGAAATTGAGCGGATGCAGGCCGAAGAAATGGAGTATTTGCTCCACCCGCCACTGGCGAATCCACAGCTTCAAGCGGCATAATGTTTGATTTCAGTGGTTGATGATTGTCTGATTTCAGCTTTTTTAGCCCGTGAAATGCGAAGCTTATTTCCACTGGGCCTGCTTTCTCAATTTCAGATTTGAGTTTAACGCTGGGCTGGAAGCTGTCGGGCGCGGGCGGCGGCGGTTATCTGGTCTTGGTCACGCGGGAAGAATTGCCGGGGTTGATCCGGCTGAAAATCCGGCGTCCGGGGTTTTAGCGTTTGCCTTGATTTATCCTTGCGAAAGAATTTCAGCTTGAAAACCAGAGCGGATTGCCGTAAAAAAGCGCAAAGGGCAAAATTAATTTCAACGTTTCAGTTTAAATATTTCCACTGCAAATGCAGGATCACATCCAGCAGGGCCTTGAGATGGCTTTGGATTGGTATCGGAGCAGCGCGGCCAGGGCGACGCATGACCACTACGGCGGTGTCTTGAGTTGAACTATTTTGGTAGAACCCTAATACTCCGTTAGGAAATAATTGACAGCATCTAGTCTGCATATTTTTTGCATGAACGCAGACCAACATATGACCTTGGTTTCGCTGGCATTCGTTTTTTTGCGTAGTGAGCAAACCCGCGCCAAAAAAATTTGGTTGGACTTTGCCAACGATGCGTCGACGGTTGGAAACTAGGCTCATTCATTAGACCGACCGCTGCCCTTGGTGCCTGATAACCTTTGACAACTCTTATTGATTACTTAACCGAGTATTACTAGAATGCAGCCTCTTGGACAGATGTTCGAAGATTGCATTCTATGTGAGAGGAGCGACAAACTGTTTATGAAATTAGCCATCATGCAACCGTATTTTTTCCCATATCTTGGATATTACAGCCTGATTAAAAATTCCGACAGGTTTATCCTGCTTGATGATGTGCAGTTCATACGACACGGCTGGATCGAGCGGAACAGGATTCTAAAACCAGACGAAGGCTGGCAATATGTTGCCGCACCTTTGCAGCCTCACACGAGAAGCACTCTGATCAAAGAAATTACCATCAGAGACGGTGAAGATTGGAGAGGCAAATTACTTAGACAGCTTGCACACTATAAAAAGAAATCCCCATTTTATGCCGAGACTATCTCTATAGTTTCACGAGCGCTAGACACGAGCGCGACCAGCATTGTCAAACTGAATGCCAATATCCTAACTGAAACCTGTCGTTATCTGGGATTGCCACTCAAGCTCGATATTTTTAGCGAAATGCAACTAGCTATTGACGCAGTAACAGAAGCTGGCGCATGGGCTCTCGAGATTAGCAAAGCGATCGGCGCAGCCGAATATGTCAACCCGATTGGCGGAGTTGAATTGTTCAACCCAGAACAGTTTGCAAAAAATGGAATCTCATTGAAGTTCCTCAAAAACAACTTGAGTCCATATCGTCAGAGGCGACCAACCTTTGAGCCTGGGCTCTCGATCATAGACGCAATGATGTTTAATGCCCCTGCTGACCTGAATAAGCTGATTGATGACACCGAGTTTGTGAATTGCCATGATAACGAAACATCCAACGGATAAGTCAAACTATGCCGCCAATTTGCGATTTACACGCAATGCCCGAACTGCATGGGAGTATATTCTCCGAAGTGCTTCAAAAGAGCAGAAGCCCAGGGTGCTATTACCGGCGTATATCGGGTTCACTGACAGAGAAGGGTCCGGAGTCTTTGATCCAGTCATTGCAACTTCTTCTGACTATACTTTCTATCCGATTACTGATGACTTACGCGTGGATGTAGCTCATTTCGAAGCGAGTCTGAGTGAAGTGACAATTGCGCTCGTGATTCATTATTTCGGGTTTTGCCGCAATGACATGCAGCACTTAAAATCGCTGTGTGAAAGATACAATGTTACACTGGTCGAAGATTGCGCTCATGCATTTCATGGCGGGTTAAGAGGAAAGTCACTTGGTCACCACGGCACTTTTAGCTTCTATTCTATACATAAGTATTTGCCCGCGTCGACTGGAGGTGTGTTGCAGATTAATTCAGCCAAGTCAGACTTCGCGCCAATAAGTAACGTCGATAGCGCGCCTCTTTCTGTCCTTGAACAATATGCAATGAGTGACCTCGATGGAATTGCAACCCGACGCAGGGATAATTATAGGACATATCTACTAATGCTGCCAAGGCATGAAATATTGGAAGTAATGTATGAATTGGAGGAGCACGACATACCGCAGAGCTTCCCTTTGAAAATAAAGAATGGCATCAGGCCGAAGCTTTATTTTCACTTGATGGCAAAGAATATGCCAACCACGGCTTTATATTATCGCTTGATTAGCCAGATCGCGAAGGAGACATTTCCGTTGTCCTACAAGATATCCGATGAGATTTTGAATCTTCCTGTGCATCAAGATATTACACGCGAGGACATTTGTCGGCTTTGCGGCGAAATAAAAGCATTTCTTGATGAGAACGCTTAAACAGTTTGCTATAATTGATAATCTGAATTCTTTTTTAGAGGAAGTTGACGACGACTTCTCGCCGAGGTTGTCTTCACGCATCCAGCTTGATGCGTTTGCTTCTAAAATTTGGCAGAGGGCCACTATTTTAACTATTTATGAGAAAAGCCGTTTATCGGCCTTTGCGGCAATCTATTGTGATGATAAAAAGCGGAAGCTGGCATATTTGACGATGATAGCGGTTAGCAAGCACTGTCGCGGGAGGGGGATCGCCCGGACTTTGATGAGAAGCAGTATTCTTTATTTGCGCGAATTGAGATTTTCCACACTCCGCTTGGAGGTATATAAGAACAATGTGAAGGCCATTCGGATTTATCAAAATCTGGATTTTGTTGTCGTTCGGGAGACTAGCAATTCGCTGATAATGGATCTCGCACTAATATAACGGAGCAACCATGTTAAAATGGGGTAAATATGAGATCGAATAGTGAGATAAAAATGCATCATAAATCCGAAGTCCCTTTTTGTGATTTGGCGGTATTGGGCGGAGCCGCCGCCTTTTCAGAACCTCTTCATGTTGGCCGCCCGAACCTTGGCGACCGCGAGGTAATGTTGCGGCGCGTGAATGACATTTTTAACCGATGCTGGTTCACCAACGACGGGCCGCTCGTCAAAGAATTTGAAGCCCGAATCCAAGATTTCGTTGGCGTGAAACATTGCGTGGCCATGTGCAACGCCACGATTGCCCTGGAGATTGCCATCCGCGCCCTTGAATTGCGCGACGAGGTGATTGTGCCGGCCTATACCTTCATTGCCACGGCACACGCGTTGCAATGGCAGGAAATCACCCCGGTGTTTGCCGACATGGATCCGTCCACCCATAACCTCGCCCCGGAAACTATTGAACGGCTCATCACACCGCGCACCACCGGCATCATCGGCGTCCATGTGTGGGGACGCCCGTGCGACACGGAAGCCATCGAGACCATTGCGGCCAAATACAAGCTCAAGGTGATGTATGATGCAGCGCACGCCTTCGGCTGTTCGCATCGTGGACGGATGGTCGGGAGTTTTGGGTCGTGCGAGGTGTTCAGTTTTCATGCCACCAAATTTATCAACTGTTTTGAAGGTGGCGCGGTAGTGACCAATGATGACGCCTTGGCGGCAAAGCTGCGGCTCATGCGCAACTTTGGCTTTGCCGGCAACGACCGCGTGATTTATCCGGGCACGAACGGCAAGCTGACCGAAGTCTGCGCCGCAATGGGCTTAACCTCGCTGGACGCGATGGACGAAATCGTTGCCTCGAATCGCCGGAACTACGAGACTTACCGGGAAAGCTTGCAAGGTTTGCCTGGCATCCTTTTGAAAGAATACGATTCCAGCGAGAGGCGAAATTATCAATATATCGTGGTCGAAGTTGACGAAACCAAATCTCCACTAAACCGGGACGAACTGGTGGCGGTGCTACAGGCAGAAAACGTGCTGGCCCGGAAATATTTCTGGCCCGGATGTCACCGGATGGAACCTTATAAATCCTTTTACCCAAATGCACACCTGCTTTTGCCGCACACGGAAAAGCTTGCGGCACGAATCATGGTTCTGCCCACGGGGCAAGCTATCAGCCCATCGGTAATTCAAAAAGTCTGCGCCATAATACGCACAGCCTTATCCTATCCTTTTGAAATTCGCCAGATGTTATAAACCATTACGAGCAAATAGCACGGCAGGCTAGTATGCATAAAACTTTCAAGGCCAGATCTCTCAAGTTCAACATTGTTGCCAACTATGTAGCCCAGTTCTATGTCACGATCATCGGCATTGTTGTGGTTCCGCTTTATCTGCGATACATGGGGGCTGCAGCATATGGACTGGTCGGTTTTTTTGCCATGTTGCAGGCATGGTTCAATTTGTTGGACTTGGGGCTGACACCCACCTTGGCGCGAGAAACAACGCGCTTTCATGGTGGCGCCACCGACGCTTTGAGCTATCGCCGCCTGGTTCGAGCCTTGGAGGCTATTTTTTTGGCGGTGGCCGTGGTCGGGGCTGGGGTCATGCTTGCGGCAGCGGGTTTCATCGCCAGATCATGGCTCAAGACGCGGGAACTACCATTAAGCCAGGTGGAATTTGCCGTCCAAATGATGGCTTTAGGAGTGGCATTACGTTGGATGGCAGGATTATATCGCGGCGCAATTTCCGGCTCTGAACGCTTTGTATGGCTTGGTGGTTACAACGTCGCCATTGGCACCTTGCGTTTTGTGGGTGTGTTGCCAGTGTTGATTTTTGTTGGCCACACGCCCAGGATATTCTTCACTTATCAACTTCTCATTGCTCTGTTCGAACTCGGCGGTTTGGCTGCCAAGACGTATGAATTGCTTCCACATATGCCGCGTGGCCAACGATTGGGGTGGTCTTTCGCGCCCATCAAACCGGTGCTCAGGTTTTCGCTCACCATTGCCTTTACATCTTCGGTATGGGTGCTGACGACTCAAACTGACAAATTAGTGCTGTCAAAATTATTGCCACTGACAGAATATGGCTATTTTACGCTTGCGGTGCTGGCAGCCAGCGGGGTAATGGTCGTCACCGGACCAATAGCCAACGTGTTAATTCCTCGCCTGACATACTTGGAAGCGCAGAAAGATCATTTTGGCTTCACCAAACTCTACCGCGATGCGACTCAATTGGTATGCATGATCGCGCTGCCGGTCGCTTTTACACTTGCCGCGCTTGCCGAGAAAGTGATGTGGGCTTGGACGGGCGATGCGGTCGTAGCGAAAATGACTGCCCCTATTTTGCAATTATACGCGTTGGGCAATGGTGTGCTAACAATAGCAGCCTTTCCATATTATTTGCAATATGCCAAAGGTGACTTGCGGTTGCATTTAATTGGCAGTGCAGTCTTCTTGGTATTGCTGATTCCATTATTGGTGTGGGCGACTTGGAAATTTGGGGTGATTGGAGCAGGCTGTGCTTGGTTTGGTTCAAATATGATATATTTTGTTGGATACATCCCCTTGGTGCATCGGCGTTTTGAGCCTGGATTGCATTGGCAGTGGCTCAAAAATGATGTCTTACAAATTGCATTCGTTGCCGGGGCGTTTAGTTATTTTATACACGCCCTTTCAAGGGGTCCATGTTCGCGCATTCAAGCGGTAGTGATTGTGTCAGTTTCTGTTTTTTTTGTTTTATTGGCCGCAATGCTTGCCGCAGGCCGCATCCGGAGCCGTATTTTGAATGCGATGATTGTTTTGTGGCGAATTCTGATATTCGCCGCCCCAAATTAGTCAGCACGATCTGCTGATTTAGCTATGAGCGATTATATTTCTCACGAAGACATGATGAGCATCCCGGCCAGGGAGGTCAGCGATTCGTCCAAATTGGCATCCAATCCGGTTGTCAGTGTTATCATGACCACATATAACCATGAACCTTACATAGCACAGGCCATTGAGGGCGTAATGATGCAACGATGCGATTTACCAATTGAATTGTTGATCGGCGAGGACTGCTCCACGGATCGAACCCGAGCAATATGCACAGAATATCAATTCCGCTATCCACAGAGCATCCGTGTTATCACTGCCGAGCACAATGTTGGCGCGCACAGAAACTTCTTCCGTCTCTTTGCCCGCGCTCGGGGACGCTATGTCGCCATCTGCGAAGGGGACGACTATTGGACTGATCAATGCAAAATCCAGATGCAAATCGAATTTATGGAGACCCATCCGGATTACAGTTTGTGTGTTCATAATGCCCTAATAATACACCAAGACAGTAGGACTAAACCACATTTGTTCCACAGGGCACTGCCTCCTACACTAAGCGCGCAAGATATCATTGAGCATGATTGGCTTGTTCCGACAGCGAGCATGGTCTTACGTAGAACGGTGAACACCTGCTTCTCAAATGACTTTTACGATTTCCCCAGCAGCGATTTAGCATTGTGCATTTTAGCTGCAGCATCTGGCAAGGTCCGTTGTTTCAAGGAATGCATGTCTGTTTATCGAATACATCTTGGCGGATGCCATTTTCGTTCTAAAATGAATTTCGAGCAAACGCTAATATATTGGGATCGTATGAATGACATGCTCCGCTCTCTAGATCACCTCTTGGGTGGCTGCTATCGAGATTCGTTTCGAAGGCGGATCGATCAAAATTGTCGGCGCAAAGATTACCTACAACTAAGAAACACGCTACAGTCTCTTCCACGATTGGTCATCAATACATTTCTTTACTTTCATTACCGATTTTGTATGAAGATCCGACTGCATAATTCACGCGATGCACGACATAGATTTAAACTTTGGAACAGGAGACAACTGCAGAAATAATGCATTTGTCTTTAGCAAAGCATTTCGGACACCAGCACTCACCCTTAGCCATGATAAACATACCTCAAGTTATCCGTAGCGTCGCTGATGCTTTTGAAGACATTCCGACGCTTATTTTCAAATTAAAAAATCGAAAGATGGTTTCATTTAATTTCTGCAAATCGCTCAAAGAGTTTGCCAGATCCGAGGCCGGACAGAAAATATCGGCTATTTTTGATGTTGGTGCAAATGAAGGACAGTTTGCCCTCATGGCCCACTATTGTTGGCCGCAAGCCCAAATTTTCAGTTTTGAACCAGACGAAAGAGCCGTTCAAAAATATCTCGCCATCCACAAAAACGACTCTAAGATGCGTGTTCGGACGTGTGCCCTAGGTGAGGTCGCAGGCAGCCTGAGCATGAAATTCGCAAAGGTGAGTGCACAAAACTCGTTCCTTGTTGAGCCAGGAATTAAGATAGAAAATGTTCTCAACATTCCAGTGTATCGGTTTGATGATTTGGTGGGAACACTGCCGCGTGGTGATGTATTGTTGAAAGTAGATGTCCAGGGCTTTGAATTATCCGTTTTGCGAGGTGCAACCAATCAACTCCCAAGAATAACTTGGCTTCTTTTGGAAGTTTCGCTTGTGAATATGTATGAAGGAGGATGTCGGATAGAAGACATTTTGGGCTTTGTGCGCTCGCAGGGGTTCGTTTATTGGGCCATAATGGACCAATATCGCCTGCCTCGCTCTCGGAAGGTAGCACAAATGGACGTGCTTTTTGGCCGTCCCTGAATCCAATTGAAGGTGATTCGAGGCGTGGGTAGCCTATTGCACAGCTTTTAGAATCTAAAATAAGCTTTATTATCCATGTGGTATTTACTTCCAATACCGTGCTTTGCATTGTTGCTTATCTTGACTTTGATAAGAAACAGAAGAGAGCTTTTTTGTCCACAGAATATCCTTTCCGGACTTTATTTCACAAATTGCTTATGTAGTATCGCGTTGTATTTTTCCTATGATCGCAATGATTACCCGGATACCTTAATACGAAACTCTGTTGTCTCTTTCATTGTGCTACTAATGGTGTCACTTCTCCCTTGCACCGTTATCTGCAGGCCAAAAGCACTAATTAACACTGGAAACGTAAAATACATAAGACGAGCGCTTTTCCCATTTGCTGCATTCGGCCTTTTTGCATTTATGTATTTTATACCGTATGTGTGGCAGAGCATTTTTGTAAACGCCTATGATTTGCGCGAGTTAAGGCAGGAAGACGTCTATCAACCTTCGCCTTTATTGACCATTGCTTTCATTCCGGCAACCTTTTTTGCTGTATATGGGTTACTACTCACGTCTCCAATTATGCGAAACGCGGGTTGGTTCATAAAATTTGGAATCTTCGGAGGGTTCGCAAGTTATGCGCTGAGTGACCTCGGCCATAAAGGGCGCGACTTCCTCTTGCAATATGTGCTTTTGGCTGCTTTTTACTACTGGTTATACGGGAGCACTTGGAGCAAGAGTTTTACCAGGAAAGCCAAAGTGATTTTTTTGGCAACGGTGCTGTTTGGAACTCTCGTGGTCGGCACGATTACAATTCAAAGATTCGGAGCCAATGGCTTGAATCTAGGGATCCAAGCAGGGACAATGGCATATGCCGGAGAGCAAGTATACGTATTTGTTGAGAATACCGCCGAGGCGGACCCTAAGACAAGCCAAGAAACGTCAAGGGAAATGTTCCCATTATATTTCACGTTATTCAATGGAGAACGGCAATTGGATTTACAGTCGTTTCTAAATAGTAGATCAGAAAGGTATCAATATTCATTTGGCACATTTCTTGCAAATTTCTATCAGATCGGCGGGTGGACCGGAGTATGCATTTTTGTGGTGCTCTTTGCCTTGGTGTTCACTGCGAGTTTATATCTTTTATCGAAGTTAAAGAGAGCAATTGGCTATACGCTTCTACTTTTGCTGTATTATCAATTTATGTTCCAAGGAGCATTTTACTGGGTCATGTATGGGAGATCGGGAAATGTTTACATTTGTTCAATGATTCTCGGATCCATAATCTGCGCCGTGACTGTCGACGTTGCTGGGCGTCGTAGTCGAAATTGCTAATGGCTACTATATGCGAATAGCGCATTCATAGGTTGAGCGGAACAAGCGCCCTAAACTATATGGGAAGGCAGTTATATGATCAATTCCGTGGACAGTAACAAAAACAAGCCATCGTCACCCCGCGTTAGCATCATTACCACGACGTATAATGCGGCAAAGTGGCTCCGAGAATCAAGTGCAAGCGTTTTGGCACAAAATTACCATAAGATAGAGTATATTATTGTAGATGGTGGCTCATCGGATGCTACCGTTGAAATTTTGAATAGTTACAGCGCTAAGATTGCGCACGTGGTGTGTGAGCCAGATGAAGGGATCTATGACGCTATGAACAAAGGAATAAAGCTTGCATCCGGTGAATGGTTATATTTTCTGGGTGCAGATGATATGTTCGCCAATGACGACATACTTGAAACCATATTTGCATTAGATCTTGAACACTACGCAATGGTAATTGGCGATGTAATGAGATCGGAAAGCGGGAAGCGTTATGTGTCACATTACGATTGGAGATTGGTATTTAAAAACACTATGCACCATCAAGGAACATTCTATAGAAGGACATTATTCGATAGGTTTCTATATGACAGAAAGAGCAAAATTTCTGGTGACTATGAACTCAATCTAAAGGCGTTCTTGGAAAACTGTAAGGCTAAAAGGGTGCATCAGATAATTGCAAGATGTGGAGATGTCGGTGTTTCAAAACAGACGTTGTTCGTTGGATACTTAGAGGAAATGCGGCTCCGGAGAAAATACATTTTATGGCCGATTTCTGCATTGCTCGACTTAGCAACTGTTGGAAGGTTTGCTCTGAAAAGAACTTTATGGCCTTTCTTTGCTAAAATTAAGCAAGTTTGTGGACAAAGAGTATGAATGAAGTGCCTCGTGCAAAGTGAAATATGTTCGAATCGTTTAGCATACAGCTACCGGACGCCATTTAACGCGTCCGTGCAACCACTGCGGCCTGCCTGCGGGAGCCATCGCCAAACTTGAGATACGGCGAAAACCTTGAACAGCACGCGATCTGATTTCAGAATAATTAATCATCAAGAAAACAACTATTGTCCGATAATATACAATCGAAGCCAATGCTCCGCGTTCTGGTCGTGTCCTATCATTACCCCGATGGAGAGAATAGCCGGCCGACTTTCGTGCGGCGCGTGTTCGCCGAAATGCCCGGCGGCATCGAAGTCAAGGCGATTGCGAGCGACTTCGATCACATTAGCAAGCGAACCATACCGGGTTCAGTTGGCGGAATTATCCGGCTGCCGGTCCGGTCCTACCGCAAGAATATATCGTTCTCCCGACTGCTTTCCTATGTTGATTTTGCCCGGCGTTTACGCAGGCACCCAGCCGTTGCGGAGGCTGACATTGTGTATATCTGTGTTCCCAGCTATTTGTCGGCGTTGGCCGTATTGTTTGGGTGCGCGCGCCGGCGGCAAAAGGTGATTGTGGATGTGGTGGACCTTTGGCCCGAGGCTCTTCCGTTGCCTCGCATGGTGAATCGCCTGATCAAGGGAACAATCGGCGTGGGGATCAAGAGCCTGCGGCGAAAACTTTTCAGCGGAGCGGATCTCCTGCTCTTTCAATCTCGATATTTTCTGAATAAATTCGGAAGGAATAGCGTCCGTCATAAATTCCTTCCAATGTGCTTTAGCGGGGCGTCTTTGGCAGAGAATGTCACGCGCCGGTCTTCACTTTCGAAAGAGGTTAGGATTTTGTTTCTCGGTTCGATGAACAGCATTACAGACATGGCCTCACTCATGCAGATTTTACAATCGCTCGCGAAACAACGAAAGGTCTGTTTCAGCGTCATTGGTGGCGGAAACAGCCTCGAATGGCTCAAGGAGCGGCTCAAGACAACCACAGTGACGGCGACTTTTCACGGCATCACCTTTGACAAAAATATCAAGGAGGAGGAGTTAAGCCGTGCTCATTTTGGATTTAACGGTTACAAGGAAACAACCGAAGTCTCGGTCTCTTACAAATCGCTGGAGTATTTACAACATGGAATACCACTGATCAATTCCGCGAAGGGAGATATGATTGATCTCGTGGCGAGTGAGAAGTGTGGCTTAAATTATAATGCGCAGAATCTCCAACCCGTGGTGAATAGCATTATTGCGATGACCGATGCGGATCATGCGGTTATGCGCCAAAATGCACTGCGGACGTTTGATGAAAATTTCTCGTATGGTCATTTTAGCAAAATCCTCACAACCTGCATAATGGATTTGCTCGCGGACGGCCTCGGCCTGGATGATAAGCTGGCGAAATAGCCGGTATCAGTAAATCCTCGAATAAGACGTCTCCTAATTTGCTGAAAAGGTGGTCGGGATACGGCTGACAGTCACGGTGAAAACGGAATAAAGTTCGGGATGATTGGCGGGTAGTGTTTGCATGAAACGACGGTGACATGAAACAAAGCGACAATGTCTATATCGGCAAATACTTGATGGATCGTGTCGGTGCCGTGATTGGGCTTATCGTTTTGTCTCCGCTGCTCGGGCTGCTGGTGATTTTAGTGCGCTGGAAGCTGGGATCGCCGGTATTTTTCCGCCGTCAGCGACCGGGATACCATGGCAGGCCGTTCATGCTGGTAAAATTTCGCTCAATGACCGACGCGCGTGACGCCGAGGGCAATCTACTGCCCGACCACGAACGATTGACCGCATTCGGGCGCTTCCTTCGCAGTGCCAGTCTGGATGAACTGCCGGAACTATGGAACGTGCTATGCGGCGAGATGAGCCTCGTTGGCCCGCGCCCCCTGCTAATGGAATACCTTCCCCGTTACACGCCTGCACAGGCGCGGCGGCATGATGTGAAACCGGGCATCACCGGCTGGGCGCAGGTGAATGGGCGCAACGCCATTTCCTGGGAGGAAAAGTTCAAATTGGATGTCTGGTATGTGGATCATTGCAGCCTGTGGCTTGACCTCAAAATCCTTGCGCTGACTGTCCTCAAAGTTTTTCAGCGTAAAGGCATCAGCGCCAAAGGCCATGCCACGATGCCGGAATTCATGGGTCGTTCAGAACCACACACGGGCGGCGATACCAGAGTGATTCCAAGTTAGCACACGACTCCATTTTCCGCGTCGCTGTGGTTTAGCGGGCAGTTCATGCACTCAAATATTCCACATAGATTCCAAATAGTTGCCGACACGATTCCACTACAACGATAGAAACCAAAATGATCAAAGCTATTGCAAGTCACCTTCCAGTGACCACGCTGACGAACGAGCAACTCGCCCGGGAGTTCGGGGATTGGACGGCGGAGAAGATTTTCGAAAAGACCGGCATTCGTCAACGCCACATATCCGGGCCTGACCAGTGCGCTTCAGATCTCGCATTCGAGGCGGCAAAAACTTTGCTTGAATCGGTCGGCACTTCGTCCATGGACTTCCTGCTATTTTGCAGTCAGGCACCCGATTACCTGCTGCCAACGACTGCCTGTCTTCTCCAGCATCGTCTTGGCCTCCCTACCACATGTGGATCACTGGACTATAATCTGGGTTGCTCCGGTTATATTTACGGTTTGGCCCTAGGACAGAGCTTGATTCATAGCGGTCTGGGGCAGAATGTGCTGCTGCTCACTGCCGACACATATACGCATTACCTTCGTCCGGAGGATCGCAGCACCCGCACGATTTTTGGTGATGGGGCTTCAGCGACCCTCCTTTCAAGTGCCGCCCGGTCACGTCTGCACTCCTTTGTGTTTGGCACGGATGGCAGCGGTGCCGAACAGCTCATCGTCCGGTCTGGTGGCGCACGAGGCCGAACTCCTGCCGGACGCAGACAGGCCGAAGCTTCAGCCGGAAATTCCAACGCGGTTGACGAGGCTTGCTTGTTCATGAACGGCCCGGAAATCTTTAGTTTTACGATTCAGGCTGTGCCTGCCCTGGTTGGAGCGGTGATGAAGAAAGCCGGGTTGTCCTTGGGGCAGGTTGACTACTTCGTCTTTCATCAAGCAAACGCTTTTATGCTTGAACACCTTCGAAAGCGCCTTAAAATCCCGACCGGGAAGTTTGAGTTCTGTTTGGAGCACTGTGGGAACACCGTCTCCTCCACCATTCCGATTGCTCTGGAGTCTGCGATTCATGCGAATCGCATCAAGCCCGGAATGAAGGTGCTCTTGGCGGGTTTTGGAGTGGGGTTATCTTGGGGCGGATGTATTCTGGAGTGGAACGATTGATCTGATTGAAACATTTATGACTGAAACTAACTTTATCAAGGAACTAGCCGATGTGCTGGCAGAAGATCCGTCTGCGATGAATTCTGAAACGGTTTTGGAGTCATTAGCGGGATGGGATTCCATGGGCAAAGTTGCCACGATAAGCTTTCTCGACTCCTCTTTCGGAGTGCGATTGCCACCCGGAACGATTCAGAAGTGTCGTCAGGTGCGGGATGTGGTGGCCCTCGTCAAAGAGCAGCTTGAAGCCTAATGTCTCGTCGTGTTCTAATTCTGGGAGCAAGTTCCACGCTTGGCAGAGCTACTGCGGAACTCCTGCATTCCGCAGGAATCCAGATATGGTTGACCTACGCCCGCACCGCCAAGGAATCACACCTGCGTGGAATGTTCCCTGCCGCGCCGATCTCCCAGGTGAACGTCCTCACTCCCGGCGACATATTGCGGTTGCGCGATGACGTCAGATTGCGCTGGGGAGCGTTGGATGGGTTGGTATGCGCCTTCGGTGGTGGTCGGTTGGAACCTCTCAACCGTGCCTCCGACGACAACCTCGCCGGGATGTTACAGCTCAACCTTGAGGCGGTCTTGAGGGTATGCAGGGATTTCCTTCCGTTGCTTCTCAAGGGAGAGAATGCTGCGGTGGTGTTATTCTCCAGCACCATGGGCTTGGTTGGTGCGCCTGGAATGTCGGCCTACGCTGCTTCCAAAGCGGGCGTGCGCAGTCTAGCGCAAAGTCTCGCTCTTGAGTGGGCTTCTCGTCGAATTCGGGTTAACGCCGTGGCTCCAGGCGTGGTGCTATCGCCCATGGTGGATGAGATGTTCTCGCATCTGACTCCGGAGCAGGTCGAAGTCATTCGCCAGCGCCATCCGCTCGGATTCGGGGAACCGGCTGACGTCGCTCATGCGGTAAGTTTCCTCCTTTCTCCGTTGGCCAAGTGGATAACGGGAGTCGTGTTACCCGTGGACGGCGGTTATACCGCTCAGTGATTTAAGATTTGCACTCTTATTTTATCTATGAAGGTTTATGTCATCGGCGGTGGTGGCCTTGCGGGCGAAGTCATTGATGCATTCTGTGCCCATCCGGCTTCCTCCAAGATCGAGATAGCCGGAGTTTTTGACGACGACGTGCGCTGGGCCGCCGGGTTGGTTCATGGCTTTCCATACAAGGGAACAATGCGTGATTTCATTGATAACACCCCGGAGAACGCTCATTACGTCTGGGGAATTGGCGATAATGCCACTCGTGAGCGACTGGCTTCCGTGTTTACAAAAGCGAACAAGCAGGCGGTGACGGTTATTCACCCGTCGGCTGCGGTTTGCCGCCACGCAGAGATAAGTGCTGGGTGTTATGTCGCGGCGTTATCGTTCGTAGGGCCTAGATCGGTGATCGGGAACCACTCTATTGTGAACGTGGGGGCCTCGGTGGGACACAATGCCCGAGTCGGTGATTACGCCCAACTTTGCCCAGGGGTTCGCGTATCCGGCTTCTGCCAAATCGGACGTGGAGCCTTTTTGGGATCAAATTCGGTGCTACAACCGGGGAGAATCATGGGTGATTACAGCAAGCTTGGGGCCTGTTCTTTTGCTCACCGTGATGTTCCGAAGGGAAGTCTGGCGATAGGCGTGCCGGCGAAAGTAGTGCTGTAGTTCAAGCGAGCTTGATGCTCTTGTTGTCATACTCCGAAACTGGCGATTTGGGTTTGAGTTTAAGATGCTCGCTTCGACGTGCCTTTTTTATTATGCGGAGAGTTCTGGTGAACTTTAGAAGTTCGATAACAAGCAGCCTTCTACCATTGTCCTATAGTCCCTAAACTTCTATGCAGAAACTCCAGCGCCTGTTTCTCTCGCCACCGCATATGGGAAGTGCGGAGCTTAACTTGATTGAGGAAGCATTTTCCTCCAACTACATCGCCCCGCTAGGGCCGATGGTGGATGCGTTTGAACGCGAGTTCGCGGCTTACACGGGCATCCCTCATTGCCTCGCCCTCTCCAGCGGCACTGCCGCGATGCATTTGGCCTTGCGCGAACTCGGCGTTAGCCCCGACGACGAAGTGCTGGCTTCCACGCTTACCTTTATTGGCAGCGTGACGCCGGTCGCTTTTCTCGGGGCGTCCGTGGTGTTCATGGATTCGGATGAGCAGTCATGGAATATGGATGCCAATCTGCTCGCGGACGAACTGTCCGAATGCGCCCGTCGCGGCAAGTTACCCAAGGCCGTCATTCCAACCGATCTCTATGGCCAATGCGCCGACTTGGACCGGATCGTGGCGGAGTGTGAGCCATATAACATTCCCGTGGTTGCGGATGCCGCTGAGGCGATGGGAGCGCGGTATCAGGGGGCAGAAGTCAGAAGTCGGAAGGCAGAAGGCGGAGGAGACACCTCATCCGGCCTCCGGCCACCTTCTCCCCAGGGCGGAGAAGGGCAACCCGAAATTTCATCGTCTCATCGTCTCAGCGTTTCAGCTTTTTCCCATCACGCCGGTTTTGGCGCGAAGGCGGCGGTGTTCTCGTTCAATGGCAATAAAATCATTACCACTTCGGGCGGCGGGATGCTGGCCAGTCACGATGCACGCCTGATTGCGCATGCGCGCAAACTCTCGCAGCAGGCGCGGGAGCCGGCTCCGCACTATGAGCATACGGAGATCGGCTATAACTATCGCTTGAGCAACATTCTGGCGGCCATCGGACGTGGACAGTTGCGCGTGCTGGATGAACGGGTTGCCGCCAAGCGACGGATTTTTGAATCCTATCGCCGGCTTCTCGCCGGTCTGCCCGGCATTGAATTCATGCCGGAGGCTTCCCACTGCCGGAGCAACCGCTGGCTTACGGTCATTCTTATTGACGCCGCCCAGTTCGGCGCGAGCAACGAACAGATCCGACTGGCCTTGGAAGCGGAGAACATCGAGTCACGTCCCATCTGGAAACCGATGCATCTACAGCCGGTCTTCCAAGGCTGCCGGGTTCGCGGTGGCACCGTAAGCGAGCGATTATTTCGCACCGGTCTTTGCCTGCCTTCCGGCACGGCCATGAGCGATTCCGACTTGGAGCGCGTGGCCGGGATTATCCGCCGCTGCAAAAGCGGAATGTAGCCCGGTGAAATAAGCCTGCTGGAATAGCCCAGTGAAGTAGCCCGGCACTTCACAGGCCGCCGCAAATTCCACAGGCCGGCCAGATGAAGTAAAGAGCAAAGAACTTCACAGGCCAAGAGCGCACTTCACGGGCCAGAGAAACGCTGAAATTGCGAGTCGGACGGCGGAGGGCGGAGGGCGGACGACTGACCACTGACGACGGAGGACAGATGGCTATGAGCGAACGAATCAGCACTTTCAAAGAGTTGCAGGTTTATCAACTGGCTTGCGCATTGGATGAAGCGATTTTTAATGAAACCAAACGATGGCCCAGTAATGAGAAATTTGCACTCATAGATCAAATTCGTCGTTCGTCGCGTGCCATCGGAGCAAATATCGCGGAATCGTGGGCCAAGCGCAGATATCCCGCACACTTTTTGTCCAAGCTTACGGATGCGGATGGCGAACTGCAAGAGACGATTCACTGGCTTGGTCGTGCAGCCATCTATGGTTATCTTGATCGGCTTAAAAAGGAAGAGTTGGAGAATGTTTGCGCCGGCATCGGCCGGAAACTGGGAAAAATGATGCAAAATCCACAATCCTTCGGCTGACCTCTGCCGTCCGTCCTCTGGCATCTGACTTCCGATTTCAACTTTTCAGAATTTCAGTTTTCAGCCTTTGCAAGATCTGTTAGACTGTTGACATGAAATTTGAAGACCTGCCGCAACAAGTAAGGGCGTCGTTGCATTCCCTGGCCCAGGAGACCCGCGCCAGCGGGGGAAAGCTGTTCGTCTTTGGGTCGTTTGCGCGGGGGGATGCCCGGACGACTTCGGATTTGGATCTTGGATTTATTGCGCCGCCGGCAGGCAATGTGGTCCGGCGGCTTCTCACCGCGCGCATTCCCGCGCTGCCCACCATCCGCCCAGTTGAACTGGTGGATTTTGATCAATTGGAGCCTGGATTCCGCGCCGTTGCCGGGAAACATATTTTGTCGCTCTAACATGAATCAAACGGATGCCCTTTTGCGTGATTTGGAACAGGTTGTTTCCAAATTGGAAGCGGTCTTGAACGCGCCCCAATCCGATCTGACGCGTGATTCGGCCATCTTGCGGTTTGAACTGGCCTTTGAAGTTTCCTGGAAAACCATCCAGAAATTCGCACGGGCAGAAGGTTTGGAGGCCAGCAGTCCGCGCCAGGCGTTTGAGCGGGCCTTCCAGTTGGGCTGGATTTCCGATGAAGTGCTGTGGCAGGAAATTCTTTTGCAGCGCAACCTGGCCGTTCACATTTACCGCGAACCGCTGGCGGAAGCCTTATACCAGCAGCTTGGAAATTTTTTGGGCGGGTTCAAGGAATTGCTGAAAAATCTCAAAGAGAAGCGGTAAGCGGAAGGCGACGGAGGATCGACAACGGACAACTGGCCATTCTGCAAAGCTGAAATTTTGAAAACTGAAACGCTGAAATGAGCCGACTATCTGAAGAACTTCGAGCAAAAACTGGAAAGCTAAAATGCTGACACGCTGAAATATGAGATTAACCGAAGAATTAAGACAGCGGACCAAACAATACGCATCAGAAGTGATTCGCTTGTATGTCGAACTGCCGAAAAGCCGCGAAGAAGTGAAAGTTCTCGGCAAACAACTACTCCGCTCCGGGACATCTGTTGCCGCACACTCACGGGAAGCTTCACGAGCGAGATCAGATGCCGAATTCTGTTCGAAGCTCGACGGACTAATTCAAGAGGCAGATGAATCCCAGCTTTGGCTCGAATTGCTCCGCGATGATTGTAACATTCGTGGCGATGAGATTGACAAATTGCATCAGGAAACCGGCGAACTGATGGCTATATTCATCACGATGGTTTCCAAACTGCGTAAGAACGGCGTTTAATGTCAGTGTTTTAGCTTTTAAGCGTATCAGCCTTTGATTTTAAGTTTCAGCATTTGAACATTTCAGTTTTGAGCTTTTATATTAATAATTCAGCGTGTCAGTTTTTCAGCATTTAATTTTGGATGTCAGTTTTCAGCATTTCATCTTGTCAGCATTTCAGCTTTTGAGTTTAAGCAGATGACAATTTCGGAAAATACCCCGCCCGCCACGCGCCGAGGTGCGTGGCTCCTGCCCGTGGCCGTTTTTGGCTTCCTCTGGTTTGTTCTCATCAACCGGTTGCGGGTCGCATGGACACTCGATCCGCAATACAGCTACGGCTGGGCCGTGCCATTTCTGTGTGCCTACCTTGTCTATCTGGCTTGGGAGCGGCGGCAGAAACCAGAAAGCAGAAACCAGAAAGCAGAAAACGGAGAGCAGAAAGCGGAGGGCGAAGGTCGGCATCCAGAATTTCCAATTTCCAATTTCCAATTTCTTCTTTTGTCTGGCTGCGCCCTCCTCTACTCACTGGTCCGGCTGGTGCAGGCGGCGAATCCCGTATGGACGCTCGTCAGTTGGGGTCTGGCGTTGGTCGTCATCGGGCTGACCCTGTGGTTTCTTCACTTCAATGAGCCAACGCTCCAACGTTTCAACCTGTCATTCCGCGACCTGGTTTTTCCCATCGCCTTTTTTCTGGTGGCCGTGCCATGGCCGTCCGTCATCGAGGAGCCGTTAATTCAGGCACTGACCCGCGCGGATGCCCGCGCCACGGTGGAACTGGTCGGCTGGTTTGGCATCCCGGCCCTGCCGCACGGCAATGTCATCGAGGTGGCCACGGGCACGGTGGGCATTAGCGAGGCGTGCAGCGGCATCCGCTCGTTTCAAGCCACGGTGATGATTTCGCTTTTTCTCGGCGAACTATACCAGCTTTCCGGCGTCCGCCGCGCCGTCCTTTGTTTGGGCGGATTTGCGATGTCGTTCCTGTTCAACCTCGTCCGCATGTCCCTGCTCGTCTGGGTGGCCGCCAGCAAAGGCATCGGCGCCATCGCCGCCTGGCACGACCCGGCGGGCGTGACCATTCTCGTGGCGTGTTTTGGTGGACTCTGGGCCTTCGCCGTTTCGCTGCACCGCGCCGCCGTCCCCCGTCCCACTCAACCATCAACTATCAACTCGTCTCGCCCTCCCCGCCTCCCTCAACCCTCAACCATCAACCTTCAACTATCAACTCGTCTTCCCTCCCCCACCTGGCCGCTGTTCGCCTTGGCCATCTGGATTGTGTTGACCGAGATCGGCGTGGAAGGCTGGTATCGCGCGCATGAAGCGCACCTGCCGCCGGCAAAATCATGGACGATCGCGTGGCCTACCAATAATCCCACGTTCAAGGAACTGCCGCTCGAAGCCGGCACGCTACAGATGCTCAAATGCGATGAAAACCGGCGCGCGGGCTGGCAGGAAGACGACCGGCAGTGGCAGGCTATTTTCATAAGATGGAATCCGGGCACTATCGTTCAACTCTCGCACACTCCCGATAGATGCATGACCGGGGCCGGCCACACCCTGACCACCGTTGCAAACTGCGAATGGTTTGACATTGGCGGTTTTCGATTGCCGTTCAGCGTTTTTGAAGTGATGGACACGCCACAGCCATTTTTCATTTTCTATTGTTTATGGAACGACCAGTTGAGCGCAATGGGATCCAGGGCAACATCTTTGTGGCTTTCCGGGAACCGCCTGGCACCTGTCTTGACCGGAATGCGCAATACCGGCAATCGCTCGTTAGAACTGGCCGTCGGCGGCGTCAACAACGCCGGTGAAGCGGAATCCGCCGTGCGCGCGGAACTGGAAAAAATCCTCGTCGTGTCCACCCCGCCCCCGCCGTAGAACCACGGGTATTGTCCTATGGCGAATAAAAACAACCTTGGCGCACCGGCACGGCAGGGCGGCGCTGCCGCGCCGCCGGGTGGTAGGGACGCCGCGCTGCGCCGTCCGGTCGTCCCAGCGGGACGACCCTGCCGGACGCCGCAGCGCGGCGTCCCTGCCGGAAAAAGAAACCAGCCGGAACAATCGCTTGTTCCGGCTGGTTCGGCAAACAGCAACACCAATTTATTTTGGTTTAGACGGTCATTTGGGACACCGGCTGGCTCCAGTCGCTGGGACCGGCGGCGCCGACGGCATTGACCTGGGCAATGTAGGCCACTCCGGGAACCAGGTTCCCGAAGCTCGTGCTGGCGGCGGTGGTTTGCGCGGTCTGCACAAACACGGCCGGTGCATCTGCGCGGGCCAGCCGCCAGTTGTAGATGGACGCGCCAAAGACCGGCGGCATGGCGGCGTCCAGTTCGCCACTGCGCGCGCCAAGGCTCACGGTGAGGCTGGCGGGCGCCGGCAAAACCCCGATGGGATTGCGCTGCGGCTTCTGGATGGGAAAACCGCTGCTCAAGAGCACGGTCAGATCGCCATTGCAGGCCACTTGAACGTAGGTGGCCAGGTTGCGCAGCAGCGCCACGAGCACGGCCCGTTTGTCGTTTTTGATGGCGGTCAGTTCAATTCCGCCGTTCGCCGCATTCGCCAGGGCCATGGCGAACTCATCTTTCGCCGCGGTCACATCGGACAGCGGAGGATTAGGCGTGGTGAAGGCCGGATTGCCGGTCAGGCTGGTGGTTATGGTTTGCGCGTCTGTGAGCAGCATCGGATCGCTGTCAGTCGTCAGAAACGATATGGATGGTTTTACAATCATAGGTTTTATTTTATGTTAAGTTTGTTATTTCGCATTTGTTTTTTGTTTGGTGTTACTGTTCATGGGACGGGGGAGACTTAGCAACTACCTTGCCAGCCCATTTTTGCCGTCCGGCGGGCAGGGGTTGTTTCAGGCATGTCATCTTTTCCCAACATATAAGATGCTTGGGGCCGTTTCCCAACCTCACAAAGGATCTTCCTGGCATCTGGAACCGGGAGGCGGGCATTGGGAAGGCATTGGCCAGCCTTGGGAAATGGTTTCAACATATTGGGAAATCATTTCCCAAACTTTGGAAAAGCAGGTTAGACATCCGCCGCAGTTCCGGGCAGCTTTTCAGCCAGGACATGACCCCGGCAAACCATTGCAAAATGCTTGAAAACCTTTTTCCAATATTGGGAAATTATTGCTTAAACTTGGGGAACCATTCCCAAAACCATGGGTGGCCCGGCGTGACATTGGAAAACCTTCCCGTGATACCTGGAAAGCTCCGCCTAACACTGGGAAATGGCTCCACATTTGCAGACGCAGCTTGATTTTAGACAGGCCGGCCAATATAGAAGTCAAAAAATGAGGCAGGCAACTTTGAAGGTAGGGATAGCACGCTGGGCCGTCCATGATTTGATAGGGTCGCCGCGCTGCGCCGTCCGGTAGGATCGTCCCGCTGGGACGACCGGACATCGCAGCGCGATGTCCCTACCACGCGAATGTCCCTACCATATCTTTTGACATGACAATTCCCCGGCGCAAAACTTTGCCGCACGAAATTCCGTCGTGGGTTGATCCGCAGAAGGAAATTTATTTCATCACCATCAATTGCCGGATGCGTTTTAGAAATCAACTTGCTCTGCGCGAAATTTCGGAACCCTTGTTTGAAACCGTCCGGCATCGCTTCCGGCGAGACTTATAAATCGGTTACCGCCGAATCCCGCCGTTGACTTGCCGCAAAAATGCACGGAGAATAGAAAAATTTCAGCTTTTCAGCGTGCCAGTGTTTAAGATTTTCAGTGTTTCGGCATTTCAGTAGTCCGTGGTCTTTTTTTGATTTCAGTATTTTAGCTTTTGGTTTTGTGCCTTTTGCGCCTTTTCGCGGCCATTCCAACTGCGGAATTAAGAATAATGATCGCCGTTCGACTGGTTTTGATTTTGTTTCTGGGCACCCTGCTGACGGGCTGCCGCTCGCCCGCGCCCGGATTTTTTCCGCTGGGAATTTACGCGCCGGGTTCAACCAACAATCTTCAGGAGATTCACTCGGCCGGCTTCAACCTCGTCACCGGCCCCGCCGACCAGGCGTTTCTTCAAGCCGCCGGTCTGCATCAGCTTCGCGTTCTCGCCTCAATTCCATCCATTCCCGGCCGGTCTTTTTCTGAAGCGCAGGTCAAATCCACGGTTCGGCGGCAGGATTCCAATCCCAACCTTTGGGCCTGGTATGTCGTGGATGAACCCGATCTGAATGGGATTTCGCCGGCGGCGGTGGAGCAGGCCAATCAGGTGGTCAAACGGTTCGGGCGCAAACCCACCGCCTTGGTGCTGTATTCCGGATCGAACGCGCTGGGTTACGCAGCGATCCCGGATATGCTGATGATTGACCGCTACCCGGTTCCCTGGCTGCCGCTGGCCAATTTCTCGCAGAATGTCCGCGTGGCCCGTTTCGCCGCCGGTCCCCAGAAAATTTTGATCGCCGTCATCCAGGCGTTCGATTGGAGTTATTATCCCGAATTGCTGGATCACCGGCCAAATTTGAGAGTGCCGACATACCAAGAAATGCGGTGCATGACCTACTGCGCGCTGGCGGAAGGGGCCAACGGTTTGTTCTATTACGCCTACGATGACGGCAAATGGCGCATGAGAGAACATCCCGCGACCTGGGACGCGCTGCGCCAGGTGGCTGGCGAGGTCAATCAGCGATTGCCGCTTTTCACGGCCCGGCATCCGTGGTCAGGTGTCTATGTCACTTACATGGATTGGGCATCGGGCTGGAACGAAGCTTTGAACAGTGCTGTGACCACGACGTTGCTGGAGGTGAAGGCGGCCAATTCAGCCGTGAAAAAAGGCAGCTATGTGTTGAGCGTCAACACCACGCGGCACACCTTAAAGTTTCTAGTTCACCTGCCGGTTCTGCCGGGAAGCATCGCGGTGTTTGAAGAGAACCGAGACGTGACAGTGAACAATGGCGTTTTCAGCGACAACATCGGGCCTTATGCGGTGCATGTTTACGGTCCGTTTTGAAATGGCGGAGTCTGGGGAGCGCACGCGCCTCGCGTGCTATTTTCGGCGGCCCGCAGGAAATCTTGTTCAACCCTTTTTTACCGCCCATGCTGGCCAGTTAATTGTGGATTGAAGGTTTGGGCGGGCCGCCCAAACGCACACGCGAGCCGCGTGGGCTCCCCAACTTCACAAATCCGCGTTGCTCGTTCGCTCCGTTCTCATCCGATGAATCAATTCTTCACCCCGCTCACTGAACCCGTCGGTGCCTTATGGGGCCTGATGGTCCTGGGTGTGCTTTGGCTGCTGGGTCACCGGCAGTGGCGCAGCGCGATCTGGCTGGGATTGCCAACCGTCGTGCTGTTTGTCATCGGCAGCACGCCGTTGCCAGAAAAACTCGTCGCCAGCGAGGAGCGGCAGTGGGTGGAGGGGAAACAGATTACGGACTACGGACTACGGACTACGGGGCAAGAAGGGCACACCTCATCCGGCCTTCGGCCACCTTCTCCCCAGGGCGGAGAAGGGAAGGTTAATGCAGAGGTCGAAGGACAGATGACCGAGGTCGGAAAAACAGAAAACGGAAAGCAGATAACAGAAATTAAGAATCAAATCATAGAAGGCGGAGCGCAGACACCAGGGACCGATAAATCGGAAATCGGAAATCGGAAATCGGAAATGGCGTTCGATGCCGTCGTGGCCCTGGGCGGCGGGGAGCGGGTTTCACAATACGATTTGCTGGGCTTTGCCCAGGGAGATGGCGGGAGCCGTGTCCTCACGGCAATTGAGTTGGTGCGTTCGGGCCGGGCCAGAACGCTGGTGCTGGGCGGCAGTTGGCCGATGTCGGGCCGGCCGGATGTGCCCTCGATGAGCGTGGTTCAGGCTTGGGTGAATTCCTGGGGACCGGTCGGGGGTGCGGTGACAAACCTCGGCATTTGCATCAACACTCATGACGAGGCGGTGGCGTTCCGGAAACTGGCGCGCAGCCGGGGCTGGTCCAAAGTGCTGCTGGTCACCTCCGCGCTCCACCTGCGGCGCGCGGTGGCGTTGTTCAAAAAGCAGGGCATGGAAGTCATGCCGGTGGCCGCTGATTTTCAGGTGTTGGGAGTGCCGCCGGAACCCTTCAGTCCGTTTCCACGCGAGCAACGGCTATTTCTGATGTATCTCTATATGCACGAGAAAATCGGCTGGTGGGTTTATCGTGCGCGGGGATGGGTGGGGGGTGCTTACTGAAATGCTGAAACACTAAAATGCTGAAATGAGCCGACTTTCCGAAGAGTTACGAGAGCGAACCAAACAATACGCATCGGCTGTTATTCGTCTATACGTCGAATTGCCAAAGGCGCGCGATGAAGTGCGGGTTCTTGGCAAACAACTGCTGCGCTCTGGCACCTCGGTTGCCGCTCACGCGCGCGAAGCCTCCCGTGCAAGGTCTGATTCCGAGTTTTGCTCGAAACTGGACGGTCTGCTTCAAGAAGCAGACGAATCCCAACTTTGGATCGAATTACTCCGTGGTGATTGTAACATTCGTGGCGTAGAGATTGACGGGTTGCATCAAGAAACTGGCGAACTGATGGCCATATTCATCACGATGGTTGCGAAACTTCGAAAAAGAGGAAACCAATGAAAACGCTGAAAAGTGAAATTGGGAACCAGCTATTCTAGCATTTTAGCGCTTCAGTTTTTGAGCTTTTATATTTTTAATTTTAGCCTGTCAGTGTTTCAGCTTTTTAGCTTTTTGACTTCTGGCCCGGCCCGCTGAAATTTTTCCTTGAAACCGGCCGGGAAATCCGCAGCATGTTCGCAGCGGTTGACTGTCTTGGTTTGTCGCCTGGCTAAAAAGGATTCGCCAAGCGGGGGGTGTTGGTGATCGTGGCATTATTATGACAACATCTGGTTTCGTCCGAAAGCAATCGAAGCTGGTTCAATCTGTCCTGGAAGGGACCCGGCATCGGCTGGCCCGCAAGGGCATTTTGCTGTTTCTTTACACGGTGGGCCTCGCCGTCAGTTTTATTCTCGCCTATGAGTTGAGATTTGATTTCGCAGTGGAGGAGGGTTTCGCGGAGCAGCTTTTTATTTATCTGCCCTGGATCGTCCTCTTGAAGCTCATCCTGCTTTACGCCTTTGGCCAGTTTGAGGGGTTGTTGAGCTATTTCAGCCTGCCCGACCTTGGCCGGCTGTTTCGGGCGTCCTTTTTTTATTTCGGGATTGTCATCACCATCTGGCTGGTTTCCGGCGGCGCTTACTCGCCGCCGCGCGGCGTCATCCTGACCGACTGTCTGCTCTCGTTTCTGGGTCTCGCCGCCACCCGCCTGTGTTTCCGCCTGTTGCGGGAGCGATACCTCGCGCCCCACGGCGGGCACAACCCCTTGGCGTGTCGCGTTGGGATTGTGGGCGCGGGCGACGTCGGCGCCGACCTGGCGAACGATTTGTTTTCCAAGCGGGGTCTGGGTCTGCTGCCCGTGGCCTTTTTTGATGATGATGAAAAGAAATGGGGGGCACAGATCCACGGTGTGCCGGTGCTCGGCGCGCCGGAATTGATTCGGGAGAAAAACGAGTCGCTGGGTTTGGAGAAAGTGATCATCGCCATGCCGACCGCCCCGGTGAAACGCATTGGCGAAATCGTCAGGCTGCTGCAAGCGAGCCGGCTCAAAGTTGCGACCGTTCCGGCCATGGACCAGCTCGCCACCGGACAGTTGAAAGTCTCCCAAATCCGGCCGGTGGAAATTCAAGATCTCCTCGGCCGCAAGCCTGTTGAAATCGAAACTGAAAACATCCGGGAGAACGTGGTGAACCGCCGGGTCATCGTAACCGGCGCGGGCGGCAGCATTGGCAGCGAGCTGTGCCGTCAGATTGCCGCCTTTGAACCGGAGCGGCTGCTGTTGGTGGAACAATCCGAGGTGCAATTGTTCGCCATCGAGCAGGAACTCATCAGCCTCGGTTTTGGCGGGCTGATTACTCCGCTGATCGCTGACATTACTGATGAGCCGCGGATGCGCGCCATCCTGCGGGAGCACGAACCAGATGTCCTGTTTCACGCCGCCGCGCACAAGCACGTGCCCATGATGGAACGCCAGCCCGGCGAGGCCATCAAAAACAATTTCATCGGCACGGCGCGGCTGGCGGAACTGGCCCTGGCACAAGGCGTGGGCAAGTTCGTGCTGATTTCCACGGACAAGGCGGTGAATCCCACCAGCGTGATGGGGGCGTCCAAACGCCTGGCGGAAATTTATTTGCAGGCCTTGTCCGCCAAACACCCGCAAGGAACCCAGTTCATCGCGGTCCGGTTTGGGAACGTGCTGGGATCGTCGGGCAGCGTGGTGCCGACGTTCACCCGGCAAATCGCCGCCGGCGGGCCGGTGACGGTGACGCACCCCGACATGATCCGGTATTTCATGACCATCCCCGAGGCGGTGGGGCTGGTGCTGCAAAGCTGTGCGCAGGGACAGGGCGGGGAGATATTTGTCCTGGACATGGGCAAGCCGGTTCGGATTGCGGATTTGGCGCGGCAGATGATCGAATTGTCAGGCTTGAAACCGGAAGTGGACATCGAGATCAAGTATGTGGGCTTGCGGCCAGGCGAGAAGATGTTTGAGGAACTCAACTGCCAGGGCGAAGCCTATAAGCCCACGCGGCATCCCCGCATCATGCGGTTTGTGACCGTCGCGGAAGATTCGGAAAAAATAAACGCGGTGTTGCAGAAACTGGGCGGTGAATTGCATCAGGCCGGGCCGGCCCGGCTGAAACAACTCCTCCAGCAGAATCTGGCGGAATACACGCCGGACCTGGGTGCCAACGGAAAACCTGCGGTGGCGGCGATGCCGGCCGCCGGACTTGAGCCGTCGCCGAAACCCGTTCTCGCGGCGAACCCGGCGGCGTAGCGGCGGGATGTTCCATTTTTACGATTGCCGATTTGCGATTTACGATTTCAGATTTGCGATTGCCGATTTTCCATGGCCCGTGAAGTCTGGTGTGGTTACTTCACCGGGCAGATTTTCAGGATTTCAGCTTTCTGCTTTCCCAATTTCTGCTTTCTGCTTTCCATGTTCTTCTTTATCTTTTCTTAAAATGCACCTTGACCGCCCCCAGCGCCGGCTTTACCGGTTCAGCGAATGGCTGACGGAAGGCCTGATCTATTTCGCCATCGTGTTTGGCCCGTGGGCTTTTGGCACCACGCAAGACTGGTCCATCCGCGTGATGAACGGCGTCGGCCTGGCGTTGGGCCTGCTCTGGCTGGTCAAATTGGGTCTGCGATGGACCGGCGAGCGCCTGCCGGAGCGCGGATTGTCCCAATCCGCAGCGCCCGGCACTATGCGCGAACGGCAGTTCACCCGGCTGCTGGGGGCGGGAACGATTTGCATTCTTTTGTATTGCCTGGTCAGTGCGGTGAACGCGCGCGCCATTTACCAGCCGGAGCAATGGAACTTTCAATATCGCCATGCCATTCCCTGGCTGCCGCACAGTTATGATTCGGCGGCCAGTTGGGCGGCGTTTTGGAAGTATCTGGCTCTCGCCGGCTTGTTCTGGGCGTTGCGCGACTGGCTGTTGACGGTGCCGCCCAAAGAAGCGCCGGACTTGGCGTGGGAAGGCAAATCCGCTTCCACCGGCACCCGGCTGCCCGCGCGCCTGCGCCGATTGTTCTGGGTGTTGACGGCCAACGGCACGGTGCTGGCGGTTCAGGGGCTGATGCAGCGCGTGGAAGGCGGCAACCAATTGCTCTGGCTCGTGGAACCGCGCATCAACCGAACGGCGGATGCCCAGTTTGGTCCTTATGCCTACCGCTCCAATGCCGCGCAGTATTTCAATCTGCTCTGGCCGGCGGTGCTGGGATTTTGGTGGGCCGGGGTGAGTTCCCTGCGCCGGCTCCGGACGGCGGCGCGTTCCGCCGGTCAAAACCGGCTGGCCGTGCTGCTGCCGTGCGTCATGATCATGGCCATCTGTCCGCTGGTGACCACCAGCCGGGGCGGGGCCATTGTGCTGGTGGGCAATCTCATCATGGCCGGCGGCATTTTAACAATGGCCCATTGGCAGAAACCCTGGCTGACCAAGGCCAGGGTGCTGCTGGGAATGGCCGTGGTGCTCGGGGGCGGTGCGTTGCTGGGCTGGCAGACGCTGGCGCCCCGGATGGAAATGTTGCACGAAGGCTATGAAGGGCGCGAAGGACTTTACATTGCCGGCCGTTACATGGCGCGGGACAACGCGTGGTTGGGCACCGGGCCGGGGACGTTTGAGACGATGTATCAACTGTATCGCCGCGCCGGGCCGCCGGAAGACTGGCTGGCCCAGATGCACAACGACTGGCTGGAAACGCTGATCACCTTCGGGAGTCTGGGCGCGGTGCCCATCTTCCTGACGCTGCTGCTGGTGCTGGCCCACTGGTTCCGGGGCGGCGGCATTCATGCGAACAAATATTTTGTCATGCTGCTATGGGTCGCCTTGGGCGGCTGTCTGGTTCACGCGTATTTCGATTTTCCGTTGCAAATCCATTCCGTCCTGACCTTGTTCCTGGTGCTGTGCGCGGTGTTGAGCTGCATGACGCGACGGGAGGCGGGTGACGAGAGATAAGAGAATGAGTGATGAGTGACCAGTGTCGGGTGGTGCAGCCGACGTGAGGAGGCTTTTTTTAATTTCCAATCTCCAATTTCTGATTTCTGCTTTCTGATTTCCTTGGCCTCTGGAATCTGTCTTCAGCGTATCAGCATTTCAGCAGTTCAGCTTTTGATTTTGAATTTCAGCTTTTTTAGCGGCCGCCCAATTTTTTCCCTTGTCAAAATTTTTCCCACGGCCACAATGTCATAAAGGCTGTTATATTGTTGATTATGTTTTCATATCCTTGTTTTGCCCGCGCCGGCTGGTCACGGGTTTTGACCGCCGTTTGCATCCTGGCCGGTTGCGCCGGCGCACGGGGCCAGGAGGCTGCGGTGCCGGCCAGTGTTTCTGGAACCAATCAACTCGTGGCGTCCGCCACGGCCGCCGCCGACAGCCGGGCGGACAATCCCGTCTGGGTGTTGAGTCCCAACGATGAGATTATCATGACGGTCTTTCAAGAGGATGATTTAAGCACCAAGACGACCGTTGACGTGAACGGCATGGTGATGCTGCCGCTGCTGGGGGAAGTGAAAATCGGCGGCATGAGCATGCCGCAGGCCACGGCCATGATTCAGCAGCTTTACGACAAAGATTACCTGGTCAATCCGCAGGTCAACTTGATCGTGGACAAATTTGCCGACCGCCATTTCGCCGTGCTGGGCCAGGTGCAGCGGCCCGGCAGCTTTGATTTTCCGCAAAACGAGCCGGTGGACCTGCTGCAGGCCATCGCGACGGCCGGCAGCTACACCCGCCTGGGCGCGCCGTCCAAGGTGACCGTGCGCCGCATTGAAAATGGCGAGTCTAAAATTTATCATTTGGATGCCGACCAGATCGCGCAAGACCCGAAGAAAAAAACCTTCCAAATTTTGCCCAACGACGTCATCACGGTGGGGGAAAGAAATTTTTAGCCGGCTGGTTTCGTAATTCGTATTGTCACTTCTATGCCAAATCCCGATCCGCTTGATTTGCCCCCGTCCTCTGACGCTCCCGAACAGGCCCGCTCTTCTGATCTGCACGGCCTGATCCGGCTGATGCTGGAAAAGGCGTGGCTGATTGTTTCCTGCCTCGTGCTGGCCGTGGTGGCCGTGGCCGTCTATGTGGAAATTACGCCGCACAGCTATCAAGCCACCACCACGGTGCAGGTGGAGCAGGAGGACGCCAAAGTCGTCAAAGTCGAGTCGGTGGTGTCCGAAGACATGCGGAGCCTGGAAGTTTTGAACACGGTGGCGGAAAAACTGGTCAACGGCTCTCTGCTGACCAAGGTGCTGGACGAAAATCATCTGCTGCCGGCCGAGGGGGTCGTCGTGACCAATGGCACCCAGACGCTGACCCGGGATGAACTCGTCACCCTGTTTTCAAAACATATCAAGAGCGCGCTGCGCCGCAACACGCGCCTGATTGACATCACCGTCAGCGGCACCAGTCCCCAGCTGTGCGCGCGGCTGGCCAACGGGCTGGTGGAAAATTATCTGACGGAGGACGCGGAAGTGGAGCAATCCGCCAATGCCGGCGCCAGCACCTTTCTCCAGCAGGAGGCCGAACGCCTGAAGAAAAAGCTGGAGGCCTCCGACCAGGCCCTGCAGGATTATCGCAAGCAGGTGGGCGCGATTTCCCTGGAGCAGAGCCAGGACATCGTCACGCCGCAGTTGCAGGATTTGAACATGCGGTTCACGAAAAGCAAGGCCGACGTGATTCAAGCCATGGGGGCCTACCAGGACTCGCTCAACATGAGCACCAACATTGAAGACCTCCTGGCATATCCGCAGGTGGCCGCCGATCTGGACGTGATGCAAATCGCCGCCGCTGTCGCGAAGCAGGAAAATGAACTGGCCGTCATCCGCCAGCGCTACCGCGAAAAACATCCCAAATACATTCTGGCCGAGTCGTCGCTGACCGGCCTCAAGGCGCAACTGGCCCGCACCACGCTCAAGGTGCGCGCCCGCATTCAGGAAAGCCTGCACATCGCCTATCAAAATGCCCTGACCGCCCAGCAGGGCCTGGAAGCGCAGTTGCACGGCACGGAAACCAATGCCATGCTCTTGAGCGACAGCGCGGTCCGCTTCAATGTGCTCACCCGGGAAGTGAAGTCGGACCAGGCCTTGTTTGATTCCGTGATCGCCCGCCTCGGCGAAACCGCAGTGACCGCGCAAATCGCGCCGGAACGAATCCGGGTCATCCAGCCGGCCTTGGTGCCCACTCTGCCGGCGTGGCCCAAAGTCAAGCTCCTGTTTGCGCTGGCGATCTTCGGCGGACTGGGCGTGGGGCTGGGCATCAGCTTCCTGCTTTATTCCCTGGACTCCTCTTTCCACACTTTGGATGAAGCCGAACATTTTCTGGAACTGCCGGTATTGTGCGCCGTCCCCAAACTGCCGCATCTCAAGGCAAACGAACTGGTGGCGGCCCAGCACGCCAAATCATCCGGGGCGGAAGTCTTTCGCTCTTTGCGCGCCACCCTTTCCCTGCTGGGCAAGGAAAACGACCGGCGGACGTTTATCTTCACCAGTTCGCTGCCGGGTGAAGGCAAGACTTTCAGCTCCGCCAATTATGCCGCGAGCCTGGCGCAGCAGGGGCTGCGCACCCTGCTGGTGGATCTGGATTTGCGGCGGCCGATGGTCGAGACCTTTTTCCTGGGGGAAGGCAGCCAACTGCCCGGCGTCACGGATTATTTTCTGGGCCGCAAGAAACTGGAAGAAGTGTGGGTGCAACACAAGGAGCTTCCCAAATTGTGCTGGATCCCCGCCGGCAGTTCCGTGCCCAACCCGGCGGAACTGCTTACGCAGTCGGATTTCACCCATTTGCTCAAGGAAGGGCTGGCGCATTTCGACCGCGTGGTCGTTGACACCGCGCCGGTTCTGCCGGTGAGCGACACGCTGCTGGTGGCCGACAAGGTGCAGACGGTGGTGCTGGTGGTGCAAAGCTGCAAAACGTCGCGCAAAGCCGTGGCCCGCAGCATCCAACTGCTCAAACAAGCCAACGCGCCCATCGCCGGCCTGATTTTGAACCTGCTGCCCAACCGCCTCATCAACGGCTACTATTATTCCTACTATCAGGGTTACGGGTATGGTCATTATGGCCATTACGGCAAAAAGAAATCCAAGAAAGACAAGGACAGCCTGGCGGAAGTTGCCTCCTCACAGCCAGTGACGAGTGATGAGTGACGAGTGATGCGAGACAAGACCAGCGTGTCTTGCAAAGGGTAACGACGCGGGTGTCATCAGCGACGCGCGGGGCGGGCGTGGTTCCCATGATTTCACCAGAGGCGTTTTTTTCTGCGCGCAGCTTGTTCCATTTATTGTGCGTAACTTTTTCTTGCATTTTGCGGATGAACATGAGAAAAACGCTCCAACGGGAAGGGTGGATTGCCGAACGGCCCGTCCAAAAGCGGTGCAAAGTTTAAGAAAGGGACGATACAAAACGGATGAATTGCATTTGGCGCCGGGAACGCAGTTTGAAAAACAAAACAGATTGACGAGACAATTAGAAACGAAACTTAAAGCAGTTTATTCAGGAGAAATGATATGAAAAAAATTGTGTTGCTTTTGATGATTGGTGTTTTTTCAGCACAGTCAGCCATAATAACTTTCAACTTCAATGGCACAAATCCCGGGCAAAACTCGCCGTGGAATACAGGAACAACAATTGATCCCGATGCCAGTGACGGAAATGGTTTTGCACTTGGAGGTGGAACAACTGGAACTGCTGCTAACAATCGGTTTGATGCTACCCACTGGGGCACTTCAACCGAGTCTGCAGCTTTAACAGGCAACAATTACTTTGGATTTGTTCTAACGATAGGGTCGGACTATGCCGCAAATTTAGATAATGCACAAATTACTTTCACTTTGCAAAGTTCATACACCGGCAGTTCAGGAACTGGGCCGCAGGATTATGCTTTGTTCAGTTCCAGCGACGGATTTACAGTGGGAAATGAATTACAATCAGGCACGATAGCTAACACAGAGAATCTTACATATACTTTTGCATCTTCGGGACTTGAAAATGAAACAGGCAATATTGAATTTCGGGCCTATGGTTGGGGGGCAACATCTACAGCAGGCACAATGAGCATAAATGCATTTTCCTTAGGTGGCACGATTAGTGCCGTTCCTGAACCCGCGACATGGGGCGCGATTTCCGCCTTTGGTTTGCTGGGCATCTGCGGCCTGCGCGAATGGCGGCAAAGAAAACAAGCGCAGGGTGCTTAATCATCGCAGGCGTTTTCTGAACGAGATAACTTTTGTCCGGTTCTTTAACCCATCTTCGCGAAACCGAAGATGGGTTTTTTTATTGTCAAGTTTTGGGCAATTGCTGTTTCATTATCGAGACTCGTAAAATGGAGTGACACACGTTTGGCGCGAGCGGAGCGCGGCGTTCACGCCGCTTCAACGCACGAATCGAAGGCGGCCCCGCGTCGCTCCGCATGGACGTTGAAGCGGCCTGAAGGCCGCGCTCCGAAATCAGGACGTTGCCAATTTTAATTGCAAATTTTGGTTTCGTCCGTTTCGTGAATGAACCTAAAAGCAAAGGGACAAATTTTTGACGCTATGGAATAAAACAATCAGCGGGAAGAAACTTCTTTGGATCATCGCCGGCGCGGTCGTCGTGCTGGCGGCGGCGGGCTGGTTCGGGCACCCGGCTTACCGGCAGTTCAAAGAGAAGCGCGGCGTGAATCAGGCGCAGGCGTTTCTGGCGCGGTGCGATTATCGCAGCGCGTATTTGAGCGCGCGGCAGGCGCTGCTCATCAATTCCAACAACGTGCCGGCCTGCCGCATCATGGTCAAATTGGCGGACGTTGCCCAGTCGCCAACGGTGTTGTATTGGCAGCGGCGCGTGGTGGAACTTGCGCCGACAATTGAAAATAAGTTGCGGCTGGCTTCGGCGGGATTGCATTACCAGAGCGCGCCGTTTCCGCTGACGACACAAACGCTCGGCGAGTTATCCGGCGTGGCCACGAATCAGGTGGAATTTTACGTCGTCGCCGCCGAACTGGCGTTGCGGATGAATCATTTGGCGGCTGCGCAGGCGCAGTTGGAAGCCGCGTCGCGCCTGCAGCCGACGAATCAACAGTTTCGATTGAATCTCGCGGTCATTCGTCTCGGCTCAACAAATCCGGCGATGTCCGCCGGCGGCCGCACCGCGCTGAAAGGATTTCTGGCGGACACGAATTTCGCGCCGCAGGCGTTGCGCTCGCTGGTGGCGGATCGTCTGGCGCAAAAAGATTTGCCGGGCGCGTTCAATTATTCGACGCAACTGCTGGCCGGCGCGCAGGCCACAGTGGACGACCGTTTGCAGCACCTCGGCATCCTGCAACAACTGCATAGCACGGAACTGGCGGCGCAATTGAAATCCGTGCAGCAACAGTCGGCAACGAATGCGGCAACGGCGGCGGCAACGGCTTCGTGGATGATTGCCAATGGTTTTTCCACCAATGCCGCTGATTGGTTGAACGGCCTCGGCGCCGGCATCCGGTCGCAGCCGCCGGTGTGGCTGGCGCTGGTGGATTGTTATGTCGCGGACGGCAACTGGATGGCGCTGAAAAATCTCACGTCAAAAGGCGACTGGGAAGAAAAGGATTTTTTGCGGCTGGCGTTTTTGTCCCACGCGTGGGCGCAACTCGGTGAATCGCGCATGGCAGACGACGAGTGGCGCGCCGCCGTCGCCAAAGCCGGCGGCCGGTTCGAATCATTGACCACGCTGTTGGAGCTGTCCGGTCGCTGGGGCCTGCCGCGCGAACGGGAAGATTTGCTCTGGGAGATCATCCAAAAATTTCCCGGTGAACGAGATTTGTGGCAGGAATTGGAACGCGACTATTTTATCGCGGGCGACACGCGGAAGTTAAACGAGCTTTATGCCACGCTGTTTTCTTTTTTTCCCAAAAACGCGAACCTCAAAAATAATCTGGCCGCGACGTCGCTGCTTTTGAAAACCAATTTGACCCAGGCCCGCGGCTGGGCCGGGGAAGTCTATGCGCAAAAGCCGGATGATCCTTTGGTCGTGTCAACTTATGCCTACGCGCTGCATTTGCAGGGCCGGACTAAGGAAGGCGTGGCGGCGCTGGAAAAATTGAAAAAAGAGGCGCTGGAACAGCCGTCGGTCGCCCTTTATTACGGCGTGCTGCTGTCGGCGTCGGGCGAACCGGACAAAGGCGCGCCTTTTCTCGCGCTGGCCAAAGCCAGGGGCCGGCTGCTGCCCGAGGAAAAGCGATTGCTCCGGGAAGCGGGCGATCATCCTTGAAGCCCATTAGTTTTGGCCAGTATCTTGGTCAGAGAGTGCAGCCAAGATTCACACCCGATGAAAATCATGAACCAAGCCGCAGTTATGAAACTTCGCGGGAAAAGAATTTTTCTGCGTCCGCCCACGCCGGCGGATTTCCGCGAATACGCCAGCTTGATGAAAATCAGCAAGCCGGCCTTTCGTGAATGGCTCGGCGGCTTCAAAGGCCGAAAGCAGTTCAACGATTATCTCCAGCGCTGCGGGCGCGACGACTTTTACGGCTTTCTGATCGGCCGGCAGGAGGACGGCGCGATTGCCGGCAACATGAACTTGTTTAACATCGTCCGCCTTCGCGTGCAGTTTGCCATTGTCGGATATTTCGTCGGCGCGCCGCACGTGCGGCAGCGCCATGCCACGGAAGCCTTGCAATTGATGCTGCGTTTCGCCTTCAGGAAGCTGAAGCTCCATCGCGTTGAAGCCCGCATCCAGCCGCACAATGCCGCGTCAATCGCCTTGGTGAAACGCGCGGGATTCACGCGCGAAGGCTATTCCCGCCGCCTGGTAAAAATCGGCGGCCAATGGCGCGACCATGAGCGCTGGGCGGTTTTGGTTGAAGACTGGCGACCCTTGCGCCGCAAGTAAGATGCAAACCCTCGTCGAAGATTTTCTGCAATACCTGCGCCACGAACGCGGGCAGTCGGACAACACGGCGAAAACCTACGCCGCGCTGCTCGGCAAATTCACCAATTGGGCGGCGACGCAAAATCTCACGGACTGGAAATTGGTCGAGTTGAAGCATCTCATGGCGTTTCTTCAATACGAGCGTTCACGAAACCTGTTGCCGGTGGGGCGAGCGTCCTCGCGAGCCGCTTCAACCGAAGGACAAGATAACGACGGCTCGCGAGGACGCTCGCCCCACCAAGCTTCCGCCAAGCGGTTGAGCGGCGAGAGCGTGTATCTCGAAATTGCCGCGCTGCGGGCATTTTACAAATTTGCCGAGACCGAAAAGCTGCTGCCGGCGAATCCAGCGGAAAATCTTTCGCTGCCGCAACGCTGGAAACGGCTGCCAAAGGCTTTGTCGAATGATGAAATCAAGAAACTGCTCGAGCCGGAAAATCCCGAAACGCCGGAAAGCTTGTGCGATCAGGCGATTTTGGAACTGGCTTACGCTTCCGGTTTGCGTTTGTCCGAATTGAAAAATCTGCGGCTGGAACAGCTTCATCTCGACGCCGGATTCAGCAACGTCATCGGCAAAGGCAACAAGGAACGGGTCGTGCCGGTCGGGAAAAAGGCCGTTGAATCGTTACATCGTTACATCGAGGTTGGGCGACCGAAATTGGTCACGCCGAAATCACCGGCGAATGTTTTTCTCACGAAGCGTGGCACGCCGTTCGCAGCGGTCACCCTTTGGTTGCACATCAAAAATCGCGTTCGCCGCGCGGGAATTGAGCGTAACATCACTCCACATATGTTGCGGCACAGTTTTGCGACGCATCTGCTGGAGCACGGCGCGGACTTGCGCGTGATCCAGGAATTGCTCGGCCACGCGAGCATCGGCACGACGGAAATTTACACGCACGTCACTGGAAACCGACTAAGGGAGATTCACCGGAAGTTCCACCCGCGCGCGTAGGACAGGCGTCGCGCCTGTCTCTTGCTTTGAATAACCGCCTTGCGGCGTGGTTTCCCCGGCTTGGTGGCGGTCGCCAAAAGATGAGGGAAATTTTTAAGATGGAGACAGACGCGACGCCTGTCCTACGCGAAATCGTAAACCACGACCTTTTTCACGAACGGCTTCACGCATTGCGCGACGAATTCCAGATGCTGCGGATGCACCTGATAGGCGTCCTGCGCCTGTTTGCCGGTGAAAACGGTGTTGAGCGCGACTTGGTAAGTTTGATCCACGACGGGTCGTGTGCTGCCAACCATTTTGCCGATGTGGAAATGCGTGATGCCCGGGATGTTTTTTAGAAATTTGATCCCGCCCGCGATGACTTCATCCGCCGCGTTCGGTTGCGCCAGATCCGTCCAAAAAATGACAACGTGTGAAAACATGAAGCAATTGAACCATCAAGACACCAAGGCACAAAGAAAAATTTCCACCGCTCGTAGCGGCGTGTCGGCAGACCGCCGCATTTTCGAACATTTTTTGTCCGGCTTTCTGCCGAAAACCACTACGCCGGTTTGGCTGAAGTTCAAAAATTTCCGCTTCGTGACTTGGCGGCTTTGTGGTTAAAATTTTCGGAATGAGCAAAACCGCATTGTTGTTTGCCGGACAAGGCGCGCAAATCGTCGGCATGGGCAAAGACTTGGCTGAAAAATTTCCAGCCGCGAAAACGTGGTTCGACCGCGCCAACGCCGCGCTCGGCTACGATCTCGCCGGCATCTGCTTCAACGGGCCGGAAGCTGATTTGACGAAAACTGAAAACGCGCAGCCGGGAATTTTTCTCGTGAGCTGGGTCTGCTTTGAACTGCTCAAGGAACAGGCGCCAAATCTGAAATTCGAGGCCACCGCCGGTTTGTCGCTCGGCGAATTTACGGCGCTCACGGCGGCGGACGCAATGAGTTTTGAGGATGGCCTGCGCGTCGTGCGGCAGCGCGGAAAATTCATGCAGGAAGCGTGCGACGTGACCAAAGGCGGCATGGCGGCGATCATCAGTCTGGACGAAACGCTGACGCGCGAAGTTTGCGTTGAAGCCGGCGTGGTGCTGGCGAACTTCAATTGCCCCGGCCAAATCGTCATTTCCGGCGAAGCTGAAAAAATCACGAAGGCGTGCGAACTCGCCAAGGCCAAAGGCGCAAAACGCGCGCTGCCGTTGTCAGTGGCTGGCGCATATCACTCGCCGCTCATGGCCAGCGCGCAGCCGAAATTGCAGAACGAATTGGCGAAAATAAAAATTTCCGCGCCGGCGGTGCCGGTGATTTCCAACGTAACAGCGCAGGCGCATGTAGTGGCACAGGCGTCTCGCCTGTGTGTTCCAGATGGGACGGCTGTAACAGAAACCCACAGGCAAGATGCCTGTGCCACTATTTCCGCGCGGCTCGTCGAGCAAATCACGTCGCCGGTGCTGTGGGAAAGCTCGATGCGCGCGTTGCTGGCGCAGGGTTTTACGCGGTTCATCGAACTCGGACCGGACACGGCCTTGAGCGGCTTTATGAAGCGCATTGATAAAAACGCGCAGATGTTGAACGTCGCGAATGTGGCGAGTTTGGAAGCCACCGTAAAAGCAATTTCAATTTAGCCACAGATTTTCACAGATGAAACACAGATTAAAAAAATTTGTGAACCAAAATTGGCTTGGCTAAATAAAATGCAAAACTAGGTATGATGGCCGTTTTTCTGAAAACAGAAGATGGAGATTTTGACTATGGACCAGCTTTTGGAGCGCTTATTTTTACAGGTCTTGCGTTACTGTATGCTTGGATGCTTTACAAGGCACTGAAGACAAGCCGTATCCCATTTGGATTTTCGGGCAGATATGTAAGATCCAAAACCTATTGGTTTGAGCGTGACAGGAATCCAAGATGGTATTGGTTTGCTTTTAGCGCTTATAGTTTAATGATTCCATTTTGTGTTTGGACTGCCTATGGGCTTTGCACAGGTTTCTTTCACAAGCCAGATTAAGAGAGAAATTTGTTTCTTTGCATCAGTGTTCAATCCGTGTTTCATCTGTGGCTGAAAATAATTTATGAGCCAGCTTGCCAATCAAATTGCCGTTGTCACCGGCGCGGGGCGCGGAATCGGTCGCGCCATTGCGTTGAAATTCGCCAATGAAGGCGCGGATGTCGTCGTCGTCTCGCGCACGCAGGAAAATTCCGAGAAGGTCGCGGCGGAAATCCGCGCGCTCGGCCGCAAGGCGTGGGCGCACGCGGTGGATGTTTCCGATTCCGCATCCGTGAGCGCCGCCGCCGACAAGATTCTCGCCGATTGCGGCAAGGTGGACATTCTCGTCAACAACGCCGGCGTCACGCGCGACGGCTTGCTGATGCGCATGAGCGATGCGGATTGGGATTCGGTTTTGGACACGAATTTGAAGGGCGCGTTTCTCGTTACCAAGGCGTTCAGCCGCGCGATGCTCAAGGCGCGCTGCGGGCGCATCATCAACATTTCGTCGGTCATCGGCCTCATCGGCAACGCGGGGCAGAGCAATTACGCGGCGAGCAAGGCGGGGCTGATCGGCTTCACGCAGTCGTGCGCGCGGGAGTTCGCGGGACGCGGCATCACGGTGAATGCAATTGCGCCGGGTTTCATCGAGACGGATATGACAGCGGAATTGAACGAGGCATTGCGCGCGGAAATTTTGAAAAAAATTCCGCTGGGCGTTCTCGGCCAGGCGGACGACATCGCGGCGGCGGCGCTTTATCTCGCCGGTGCGTCCGGGCGCTACGTCACGGGACAGGTTTTGACGGTGGATGGCGGGATGGTGATGTGAAAAATAAATCCTCCTCGTTCTCGTCGCCGTCCTCATTTATCAATTTTGGTGGAAGCGGACGGGCATAAGAAATGAGCATGAAAATTATTTGGAACAAAGCTTGACGCGCACCGCGATTGTAAGCTAGAAAACAGCCATAATAATTTATGTCAGACAAACCTATTGACCAACGTGTAAAGGACATCGTCGTGGAACAGCTCGGCGTGAAGCCGGAACAAGTGACGCCACAGGCGAAATTCATTGAAGATCTCGGCGCCGATTCGCTCGACACCGTCGAACTGGTGATGGCGCTGGAGGAGGAATTCGGCATCGAAGTGCCGGACGAACAGGCGGAGAAACTTCAGAGCGTCGGCGACGTCATCAAATACGTCGAGGAAAACGCGAAGTAAGCGAAAGTTGCGCCGACGGGGCAGTTTCGGCTGGACACAGCCCGGACTGCCCCGTTTGATTTTGCCATGGCAAACAACTATTCCGACCGCCGCGTGGTTGTCACGGGCATGGGCGTCGTCACGCCGCTGGGCCACGACCTCGATGCGTTCTGGCAGAACCTCATCGCCGGCCAGTGCGGCATAGACAAAATATCGGCGTTCGACACGACGGCGTTCGACACGCAGATTGCCGGCGAGGTGAAAAATTTTGACCCGGCGCCGGCGTTCCCGTCGCCCAAGGAAATCCGCCGCACCGACCGTTATTCGCAATTCGGCGTTTTCGCCGCGTGGAGCGCGCTGCAAGATTCCGGCCTCGAACTGGACAAGGAAAATCGGGATGAGATCGGCGTGTTCCTCGGTTCCGGCATTGGTGGCCTGGCCACCACCTCCGACCAGCATAGAATCCTCCTCGAACGCGGCCCCGGCCGCATGTCGCCGTTCACCATCCCGATGCTCATCGGCAACATGGCCTCCGGCCTCATCTCGATGTATTTCAATCTGCGCGGACCGAACTTTGCCATCTGTTCCGCGTGCGCGACGGCGAACCACACCATCGGCGAGGCTTGGCGCACCATCAAAATGGGTGACGCCCAAATCATGTTTGCGGGCGGTGCGGAAGCCACGGTGATCCCCATCGGCATCGGCGGCTTTTGCGCAATGCGCGCCATGAGCACGCGCAACGACGATCCGCAGCACGCCTCGCGTCCCTTCGACAGGGATCGCGACGGCTTCGTCATGGGCGAAGGCGCTGGTGTCATCATCCTCGAAGAATTGGAACACGCCAAAAAGCGCGGCGCAAAAATTTACTGCGAAATCGCCGGCTACGGCAACACCGCCGACGCCTACCACCTCACAGCACCGTCGCCAAATGGCGAGGGCGCGGCGCGCTGCATGAAAATGGCGTTGCGCACCGGCGGACTCGCCGTCGAGGACATTTCCTACATCAACGCCCACGGCACATCCACGCCGCAAGGCGACGTCTGCGAAACGCAGGCCATCAAAACCGTGTTCGGCGACCATGCGCGGAAGCTCGCCGTCAGTTCCACCAAGGGCGCGACCGGCCACATGCTCGGCGCGGCGGGCGCGGTGGAAATGGCCGTCTGCGCGCTCGCCATCAAACACGCCATCGTTCCACCGACCATCAACCTGCAAAATCCCGACCCCGAATGCGATCTGGATTACGTTCCCAACACCGCGCGCGAAATGAAAGTCAACGCCATCATCAACAACTCCTTCGGCTTCGGCGGGCATAATGCGAGCATTGCGGCGAAAAAGTTCATCGGCTAAAATCAGTTGCCGAATTCCGTTTTGAAGCTATGCTGAAATCGTGAGCGTGGCCGAACAAATTTTTGAGAAAGCGCAGGTTCTTCCCGAGCCGGCGCAGAAGACGATTTTGGATTTGGTGGACACGCTCGCCCGACAAAATGTTGCTTCAAAAAAGCCCGCGCCCAAACGCGTGCAATTGCCGTTGATTGATTCCCAAGAGCCGGGCATTCTCGACCTCACCAATGCCGACATCGAAGAATTACTTGCTTGATGTCAATTGCTGGCTCGCCGCCGCCGCGCGACGGCATCGCCACCATTCCGAAGCCAAAATCTGGCTCGATGCCGCGACTGCGCCGCTCATCTTTTGCCGCGTCACCCAAATGGGTTTTCTGCGCCTCGTGACAAATCCGAAAGTCACATGGGCGCCGACGTTCTCACGCCGCAGCAAGCCTGGGACACTTACCGAAAATTTCGCGCCGACCCGCGCATCGTCTTCGCCGAAGAACCGGCGGAACTGGAAAAATCATGGACAGAAATTACTGACGCTGCCAGCTTCAAACAAAACTTGTGGACGGATTCGTATCTCGCCGCGTTTGCCACGGCAGGCGGCCATGCAATTGTGACATTTGACGACGGCTTCAGGCAATTTTCAAGAGTTGACGCAATTGTTTTGCAAGGAAAACCTGAACCGGAAAAACCTTCGTGAATTTTCTTCCGCTCATCGAATCCAAGCGCGAAGGAAAAATTCTCGCGGCGGAACAGATTCAAGAATTCATCCGTGAATTCGCGCCGTGAAATTTGAGGGCTAAAATCAGTTGCCGAATTCCGTTTTGAAGCTATGCTGAAATCGTGAGCGTGGCCGAACAAATTTTCGAGAAAGCGCAGGTTCTTCCCGAGCCCGCGCAGAAGACGATTTTGGACTTTGTGGAAAAACTTGCCGGGCAAAATGAACCGCAAAAACCAAAGGCGAAATTTGGCAGCGCCAGGGGCTTGATCCACATCGCGCCGGATTTTGACGAGCCGCTTGAGGATTTCAAACCTTACATGGAGTGAAACTGCTTCTGGACACCCACGCATTTCTTTGGTTCATCGCGGGCAACACGGCGTTGAGCGGGAAATGCCGCACGTTGATTGAGGACGATGACAATGAAAAAGTCGTGAGCATCGCCAGCATCACGGAAATTGCCATCAAAACCAGCCTCGGAAAATTGTCCTTGGAAAAATCTTTTGCGGAAATCATTCCGCAACAACTTCGCCGGAATAATTTTTATCTGCGGCCGTTCACGGTTGAACACGCAATTTTGCTTTCCAAACTTCCTTTTCATCACCACGATCCATTCGACCGGATGATTGTCGTGCAAAGTTTGACTGAAAACCTTCCGGTGTTGAGCAACGACAATGCGCTGGATGCCTACGGCGTCAAAAGCATCTGGTAAAATGAATTTTCTCCCGCTCATCGAATCCAAGCGCGAAGGAAAAATCCTCGCGGCGGAACAGATTCAAGAATTTATCCGCGAATTCACTGTCGGAAAAATTCCTGATTACCAGATGGCCGCGATGCTCATGGCCATTTATTTTCGCGGCCTCGACACCGCCGAAACCACCGCGCTCACGCTCGCCATGCGCGATTCCGGCGACGTGCTGAAATTTCCCAAGGACAAACGCCCGCTCGTGGACAAACATTCCACCGGCGGCATCGGCGACAAGGTTTCGCTCCCGCTCGCGCCGCTGCTCGCGTGCCTCGGCTTCCGCGTGCCGATGATTTCCGGTCGCGGCCTCGGCATCACCGGCGGCACGCTCGACAAGCTCGATTCCATCCCCGGTTTTCAGACTTTGCTGCCTGCCGAAAAGATTGTTGAACAGGTCCAGAAAGTCGGTTGCGTCATCTGCGGCCAGACGGACAAAATGGTTCCCGCCGACAAAAAAATTTACGCGCTCCGCGACGCCAGCGGAACCGTGCCAAGCATTCCGCTGATCACGGCTTCAATCCTTTCCAAAAAGTCGGCGGAAAATCTGGACGCGCTCATCCTCGACGTGAAATTCGGCAGCGCCGCATTCATGCAAACCAAAGCTCGCGCGCGCAAGCTCGCGAAGGCGATGGTCGCGCTCGGCAACGAATGCGGCACGAGCACGCGCGCGATTTTGACGGACATGAACACGCCGCTCGGCCGCGCCGCCGGCAACTGGCTGGAAGTGAAGGAATCGGTTGATTGCCTTGAAATCGGCAGGACTGACCTGCCGGTCAGCCAGGCCGCGCAGCAGCGCGGCCCTACCGATTTGCGCGAATTGGTTTTGATTTGCGCCGCGCATCTGCTGGTGCAAACACGCAAAGCTAAATCCCTCGCCGCCGCGCGCAAAGTGGCGGAAGATTGTCTGCACTCCGGCGAGCCGCGCCGGAAATGGGATGAGATGATTGTCGCTCAAGGCGCGGATTTGGTCGTGTTCAACAAAAAGCTTTCACTCGATTCAACCGCGCCTGTCGTTCTTGAATTGAAATCGCCACGAGCCGGATTTATTTCCAAATGCGATGCCCGCATCATCGGCGAAGTCATCCGCGACCTGGGCGGCGGCCGGCTCACGAAAGAATCCGCCATCAATTACGACGTTGGCGTGGACAAAATTTTCAAGCCCGGCGAACGCGCGGAAAAATCAGCCGTGCTGTGCCGCATTCACGCTGCGGATTCAGTCCAGGCGAAAATGGCGATTGCCCGCCTGACAATGGCATTCGAAATTTCTTTGAAGCGTCCGGCTAAAATTCCACTCGTCATCGAAGTCATCCAGTAGGACAGGCGTCGCGCCTGTCTCTAACTTTGTTGCCTTTTGAAATGAATACAGGCGCAACGCCTCTCCTACGCAATTTTCTCCCAGATTTTAATTTCGGGGAACGCCACGCATAACTCATCCATTCGCGGCAGCAACGCTCTGATTTGCGCGGATTGCAAGTGTTGGTCGAGCGCAGCCTTGCTGGCCCAGTTTTCGTGAAAGAGGAATTTCGCCGGGTCTTCGGGCGAAATATGCAAATCATAATTGGTGCAGCCCGCCTCGTTGCGTGTCGGGGCGACAAGACTGATCAAAGCGGTTTTCAATTCCGTTTCTTTGCCCGGACGGGCTTGAAACGTGGCGACGACGGTGATGGTTTTTGCACTCATAAATTCAATTCAACGGTTCCAAAATCTTCTCCGCCGCCGCGCGCGGATTTTCCGCCGCATAAATCGGACGGCCAATCACCAGCCAGTTCGCGCCCGCGTCAATCGCCTCGCGCGGCGTGAGCGTGCGTTTCTGGTCGTCAGATTTTTCCGCGCCGGTGCGGATGCCGGGCGTCACGAGCTGGATGTGCGAGGGTAAAATCTGCCGCAAGTCCGCAATTTCCAGCGGCGAACAAACCAGCCCGCGCAAACCCGCCTTCACCGCGAGATTCGCCAGCCGTTCGGCTTGCGCGCCGACATTCGCCGCGCAGCCGACTTCCGCCAGCGTGTCGCGGTTGAAGCTGGTCAGCACCGTGACGCCAAGCACCAGCGGCGCGTTGCGCCCCGACTGCGCCGCCGTTTGCTGCGCAGAATCTTCCGCCGCGCGCATCATCTCACCGCCGCCGCTGGCATGGATGGTGAGCATCTGCACATCAAGCCGCACGGCGGCGGCGGCGGCCTTGGCGACGGTGTTCGGAATGTCGTGAAATTTCAAATCGAGAAAAACCAGCGCGCCGGTCGCGCGGATTCTTTTCACGATGTCCGGTCCGGCGGCAGTGAACAGCTCGCTGCCGATCTTGAACGCACCGACCGCCGGGGCAATTTCTTCGGCAAGCTTCAAGGCCTGTTCCGCCGTCGGCACATCGAGGGCGGCGATGATTGGATTTCGCATACGACAAATTATTTAATCACGATGAATACAGATAAACACAGATTTCCACAAAGTGCATCCGCGAATTTTGACTTGGCCGGAATTTTTTCTTAACCTGTGAGCATGAAAATTGCCCGCCACACCGACAAGGATTTTTCCGCCAAGCTGCGCGCCGCCACCGCCGATTCCAGCCTGTTCGATGCCGAGATCGAGCAGCGGACGAAGGCAATTTTGCACGAAGTCTTCGTGCGCGGCGATGATGCGTTGCTGGACTTCACGGAAAAATTCGACGGCGCAAAACTTTCCGCCGAGCAACTCGCCGTCACGCAGGCGGAATTGATGACCGCGTCACTAAAAGCGGACGAATCACTTCGCGCCGCCGTGAGCGAGGCGGAAAAAAACATCGCCGCCTTCGCCAGAAAATCGCTGCGCAAAAACTGGCAGTCGAAAAATTCACACGGCGCGAGCGTCGGCGAAAAATTTGACCCTTTCCAGCGCGTCGGCGTCTACATTCCCGGCGGCACCGCGCCGCTCGTCTCGACCGCGCTGATGACCATTACGCTCGCCAAAGTCGCGGGCTGCAAAGAAATTGTCGTCACCACGCCGTGCGGCAAGGACGGCTCCATCAATCCTGCGATTTTGTTTGCCGCGCGGGCGGCGGGCGCGACGGAAATTTACCGCGTCGGCGGCGCGCAGGCGGTTGCGGCGCTGGCTTACGGCACCAAGACAATCCGCCGTGTGCAGAAAATTTTCGGTCCTGGCAACGCCTACGTCAGCATGGCCAAACGCCTGCTGGTCGGGCGCGTGGCGATTGATCTGCTCGCCGGGCCGAGCGATTTGCTGGTGCTGGCCGACGACACGGCGAATCCAAAATTTGCGGCCGCCGACATGCTCGCGCAGGCCGAGCACGGCTCCGGCCACGAGCGCGTCTGGCTCGTGACGACGTCCGCGAAAATTCTCAAGGCCGTGGAAAAAGAAATTTCCAAGCAGTTGCCCGAGCTGCCGCGCCGTGAATTCATCCAGCGCGTGCTGGATCGCAACACATGGTTGATTCAAGTGGCCGGCGTCGCTGACGCCGTGGCGCTGGCGAACCGGCTCGCGCCGGAGCATTGCGAAGTCACCACGCGCGACGCGCGGCGC
>Ga0075522_10000112_pt1 | contig 51729 bp, 55 predicted proteins | sample NGEPerA_FD_74796 | JGI IMG/M metagenome (GOLD analysis project Ga0075522, IMG submission 74796) | Arctic peat soil microbial communities from the Barrow Environmental Observatory site, Barrow, Alaska, USA - NGEE PermafrostL2-A | ecosystem: Environmental > Terrestrial > Soil > Wetlands > Peat ... | reverse complement strand
GCGTCGAAGGTCACAGAGCCCGGCGACGTTGCGGGCCACGAGGTCCCGGCGTTCCGCGTGACGAAGCGCCTTTATGAGCGTCATCCGAATTCGCTGGACCGTGGAACCGCTGTACCCCGCGTCGTACTTGGCGGCCAGGAGTTGGTCTACGTCGAGAACGGATAAGTCACGGAGGCGTCTCTTGCCGAGCGTTGGGATGAGGTGGTGCCTAACAATGCGACGGTAGCTGTCGGCGGTGTTCGTGCTCAGACAGTTCGGTTCAACAGTGGTCGTTAGCCACTCTTCCAAGAATGTGGCGAGTTTCATTGATCCATCCACGACTGGCTTGTCCAGGAGCATGGCGGCTTCGATCTCGCGCAGCTTTAGACGGACTTCCGACTGCGAACGACCGCGGAATGACCGTCGACGTGGCGTGCCGTTCGCGGTGATCGTACCGTCAGCGATGTAACCCATCCAGCGCTGGCGGCGCTTGTCGTAAAAAACGGTCCCGCTGGATCTACGTTTTGTCACGGCCGACCTCCTTTCGAGAGAGGGCACTCTACAGCCGTTCTGGGGTCGCGTGAGGGCGCTAAATAGCCCACTGATGAGGGATAACGACCCTGTGGGAATACAGGGGATCATTTGTGGCAAACGGGCGAGAATCGTGTCATGGCGCCACCTTCGTCGCGTCGAAGCGCCGCATCCGGTCGCGGGCGATCCGGGCCGTTGCCGGGTTGATCTCGCTACCGAGGAATCGTCGTTGGAGCGAGATGGCCGCGACGCCCGAAGTGCCCGATCCGGTGAACGGGTCGCAAATGAGGTCGCCGCGCTTGGTGACCCGCCGAACTAGTTCCTGCATCGAGGGAAGGGACTGCTGCCAGTGATGCAGGTCTTTCTCGGGGCCACTCGTCGAGACGATGGTGTCGTTCATCCACTGCTTCGCCTTGACTAGCGGCTTCTGGAAGACCAGCACCGGTCGGTGACCACCCTCGATCTTGCGGATCGGCGTGCGCGTTAGGTGCGAGATCTGCACGATGTCGAAAGTCCAGAAGTACTCAAGCTCGCTGGCGAGCAGGGTGCCACTCTGGAGTAAGTGCAGTTTGCCGACATAGGCAAAGAGCAGTCCGGAGGGCTTGAGGATTTGCGCGGCGAGTTTCGACAGGTCACCGTAAAGGGGGACTCCTTCGGTCGTGTACGGCGGGTCGGTGATGATGCAGTCCACCGAATTCTCCTCGACGACCCACTCACGCAGGTCCGCGCAGTCAATGCGCCACCGGGGACCCTCGACAACGGTGTCGTCAGGTTCGACGCCGAGGCGCACCTGGTGGGCTCGTTCCTTCTTCTCGAGTTGTGACACGGTGAGGTGACCCGTCGGAACGTCATCGCCGAAAGCTTGTAACGCCGTGCGTGCTCGCTCGATATCGCGGTCCGAGAACGTTGAGACCACCGTGTGCTTTTTCGCCGACTGGACCCGCCCGTCCAGACCCCGGACTTTGTCAGGTGTCACAAATGTGACACCCGAAAGGTCGCGGCTTACCGTTGTTTGACTCACGTTGAACAGTTGGGCGATCGCGCGGTAGCTCATGCCTTGTTCGCGGAGCTTCGCTTCAGTGAGGGCGCGGTCCTCGGGAGTGAGGTGGCGACGCACCTCATTGAGTGAGACGGCGTAGCTGTACCGGTCGAGGTCCGAATGCAACGGAACGAGGCGACGCTCCAGCGCTGGAAGTTTGAACCTCGCCGCTCGTAGCTGGGCGTGGGCTCTCGCGCGATGATTCCCGTCGAGGATGACGCCGTTCTGATCGACCGTGATGGGCTGTAATACGCCTTTGTCGATGATGTCGACCAACAGGCGATCCATCTCATCGTTGGTGTAGTCCCGGTAGAGCTGGAAGTCGGGAACTGGCTTTGGTGTCTTTGTATGGGTGCGCGTCGGCGTTTTCCGGGAGACGCGCTTCTTGGCTGGTGACTTCTCGATTGGAGTCCGATTGGCTCGGACGTTCTTGGCGGCCGGCTTCTTCGCGCTCATGACGCGCTCGATTCACCGTCGAGTAACGCTTCCAGAGACGCCGCGCTGATGCGCCACGTTCGTCCGACCTTGATGGCGTGAAGGCGCTTTTCGTTGATGAGGCGTACGACGCTGGGCCGGGAGAGCTGCGTGAGGCGGCAGACCTGATTGAGCGTGAGTGCACGGGCATCACTAGGTGGAAGCGGTAAAAGACCGCCCGTAGATGGAATTGGAGACACGACGTACCTCGTCTGTGTCCCCTCAGTGCCCCTTCACATCGACGCTCTCGCGTGCGGAAGAGGACTTTGGATGACGGGTTTGGACTAGGCCGCCGTAAGTGTAGTAACAACAGTGTAATTTAGGGAGTCATGGAGACGCAAGAGATTTTTTACGATCTGGGAGTCCCGCTGTGCCGCGCAAAGATGCTGTTCTGCGGCGAGTGCGCGGAGCGTCGCCCGTACGAGGAGTTGCATCCCATCGGGAAGGCTGGCGGTCAGCACTTTGAGCGGGCGACCTTCGACTTAAGCGAATTTGACACCGTCGACGTTGGATCAGGTTTCTTCCGGTCCCTTGAGATAAGCGACCACGACGTCGACGACTCCGATAATCGGTCGAACCCAGAAAAGCTTCACAAGATCCGACCGGGCTTCTTGTACGCGGTAGTTAGGAATGCACCGCGAATTAACTACGCCACGTTCGCGGCCGAAGTCGCCGAGAGACAGCCTCAGATGGACGGGAAGAAACTGGACAAGTTCGTCAAAGAGCAACTGGGGTTTCGGCGCTCAACAGCCAGCCCCAGTCACCTCGCGCTGGTCCGACTCGACGATGACGAAACGGGCAGTGTGCTCACGTGTTGGAACTGCGGTACCAAGATGGCCGTTGGTCGCGAGCACCTCGTGCAGGCAGTAGAACATGCTTTCGAATTCGGTGGCGACATCATCGTGACTCGCTTCCGTATCGCAGTGCGTAATTCCAAAGTGGAATTCGAGAGGACGACCCACCGCCGGACCAAGCCAGCGGCCCCGCCGCCAGTGTCCTTTCGTCGAGGTAGCTTCTTTGTCGCTTCAGGGCACGTTCCTTAATAATTTGAGGCGAAACAATGCCAAGGAGGGCGCATTCGGAAGCGCGCCTTCTCTCGTTTGACGACCTAATGAGGGGACTTTCTTGAAGATTCATTTGAGCGACGGCAGGGATCGAGGTGAAGGCGCCTTCATTCGAGTATGAAGGGCCCTGGTGAAGGCGCCTTCCTTGACGCAATACCGCGTACGTTGGGCCTTCTAATTACAAGCGTGTAATATGATTTTTAGTGTGAAGGTTCAAATGGCAAACGAGATAACCAGAACCAAATCCGAGTACCGAGCCTCTCCAGATCCCAAGCAAATTCCGGTTTCTCGCATTCGTCCAGAAGAGGGCCTGGGCCGAAAGCGCGACAGGGATGGCCACCGCGAGCTGTGTCGATCAATCGAGCAGTTCGGCGTTCTAACCCCCATTACGGTTCGGCCCGCTCCCGATGGCTCTGGTGAGTTTCTTCTCATCAAGGGTCAAGGACGCACAATGGCCTGTCAAATCCTCGGCCTCAAGACCATCTCCGCCATCGTTGTGAATCAACAGTTTGCAGAGGAGGAAAAGGTACAGCAGTTCCTCGTTGAGAATGTCGCAAGGTTGCGTATGCATCCGGTTGATCGTGCACTTCTCATTGCGCACTCACGCAAAGAGGGTGAGGAAACTGCCGAAGTCGCGAAGAGGTTTGGGGTCTCCCCCTCGACGGTGCGACGCCTCGAGGTACAGCTCGAAGGTGCTACCGCGGGAGAAGTTTCGGCACTGAGAGCAAACAACATGAGTTTGTCGCTTCACGCGGTTATTTCGCGAGCTGTACCTTCGAGCGAGAGGGCGGAAGTGATCCAGGCGATTGGTTCGAGCGGCATTCGAGCAAAGGAGCTCGAAGAGCTGTTTACCGCGATCGACTGGCCATCAATTATGGCGCTGGGCGCGAGATACAGAGCCCGACGCCTGGCGCTACTCAAGTGGTCCTGCGAGACATTGAGGACGTTCCCGCGTGGGAATTCGATAGAGCGATTGAGGCTCTTAGCGCTGCAGTTTCCATTGACGCTTTCCATCTCGAGGGGTTCCCGGAAGGTGGCGACCGGATGAAGCGCGTTCTAGTAAAACTCGACAACGTAGAGATTAACTCGGAGATGATTCGATCAAGAGAATCGAAAGTGTTCGAAGAGCACCTTCGCGCTTCGATTGAAGAAATTGGCTTGGTTGAACCAATCAAGATCGCGTTGTTGTCCAAAGACAGATATTTGGTGGTGGATGGCGTCATGCGCGTTCGCGCGATCAGTTCGATAAGGGTGGATAACCCGTCTGCGTTCGGATTGATTCCGGCCTACGTCGTCGACTACAGCAAGCGGTTCGAGATTCGATATCAGTCGGATATCTACCAGGATCTTTTACCTAGCCAACTTGCGATCTTGGTGGAGCACCTGCACAAGTCGGAGAAGGTTCGCAAAGTCGACATCGCCCGATTCATCGGTGTTTCTCCGCCAACTATCCGTAACTACACGGGGCTCTGGCGGCTTCTACAAAAGGGAGGTCTCTTTGCTCGTTTGGTTGGATTGATGGACGTCGGTGTAATTCCTTCGTCGAATCCGTACGCGTGGCTGCGGCTGAATGCAAAAGGCATTAGGCACGTACTCGAGACGAGTTTCAGCGATGGTGAAATTGCGGAAAGTTGGATCGATAGAACCGTTCACAGTGCGCGCCAAGGAACCATTATGCGGTTCCAAAACAAATTCGTCGAGACTTCAACCGACAGTCTCAATGCCGAATACTACAGAGAAGACGAGCAGGTCAGAAACCGTAAACGAGATCTAGGGAAGCGACGCGGCACGGCAACAACCGCAGTGACGCGCTCGAATGCTTCCGACGCAATTAGGCACCTCAACGGTGTCACTCGGCGGTCTTCGGAGCCGGTGTTACAGATTGCTGCTCGAGCGCTCTCGGGTTACCTCCAATGACACTTCAAAGCGACTGGCTCACCAGCGGGTTCTTTGAAGAGGAGGCGACCGAGACTTTGGACGGTGGAACGACCAGCCTTGGGCCGCTGTGGCACGCGGTGAGTGCTCGATGGGGGCACTCGATGCACGCGATGTGCTCCTACCATGGCATGTTTCCTCCACGACTGGCTCATTATTTTATTGAGAGATATACGCGTGAGGGCGGTCTCGTTGTCGATCCGTTTAGTGGGCGGGGAACAACCACCTTGCAGGCTCGCGTCGAGGGTCGTCGCACTGTTGCAAATGATCTAAGTCCACTTGGTTACGTCCTCTCGGCCGCGAAAGCCGACCCGCCTTCTTGGCTCGAGTTGCATGACCGGTTGACGCAGTTGGAACATCGCTATCACCGACGCGCGCAACGCGACCTAGATGTCTCTGAAGACATCCAGATGCTGTTTCACGAAAACACTTTGCGACAACTGATGTTTCTAAGACAAGAGTTGGCAAGAAGACCTTTGAGAGAGTGGTCCCGCGTGGACCTCATGCTCGCGGGTTCTGTCGCGGGAATCTTGCATGGCGCGCATCGATCCGACGGAACATCGATGTACCTGAGTATTAGCATGCCGAACACATTCAGCATGTCCCCGTCGTATATTCAGAAGTACATTCGTGAAAACGGACTCAAGAAGATAGACCAAGACGTATTCGATTGCCTGCGCGACAAGATCGCGCGCGTCTACGCGGATTCGAATGTTGGTGAACGTGGACAGCACTTCAACTTGGACGCCGCTCGAATGTTGACGAGCAGGTCGTTTGAAGCCGGCAGCGTCGATTTGCTACTGACGTCGCCCCCCTATTTGCGGGTCGTAAATTATGGCACGTCGAACTGGATTCGGCTGTGGTGGCTTGGAATTGACGACGTTGGTCGCGAAGGTGGCGCGGGTCGACGTTCGCTTGATTCGCAGCTCGACCATCGCCACACCTATGACTCGTATCGAGAATTCATGCGCAAAACCTTGGTAGGGATTCGTCGCGTTCTCAAGCCCGACGGAGTGTCGGTGATCGTTATAGGGGACGTGTCGACTCCCGAGGGATCTTCCGTTGAGCTGGCAAGTCGTATTTGGGATGATTTGGGCGAGGCGAGCGGGCTAAAACTCGTAGATCTGATAGAGGACCAGCTACAAGTACAGACAAAGGTGAGCAGAATTTGGGGAGAGAGCAAAGGCCAAGCGACGGAGAGGGACTGCATCCTCGTGCTCTCGCGAGGCGATGGCGAACCGAATCTGAATGAAGGGGATATTCGATGGGACGAGCCGTACAAGGATGGCGGTCCGGATGCCGCGCACCAGCGTTTGCGAACGAACCGCGGTAGGCGGAATAACCCTCGCGATCAGCAACTCGTCACGAACCGGTAGAGCAACCGCGGTGACAAGTACTTTGGAACTGACAACGGTGGCGCCATTCCGGGCTCGACGTTGATTATTAGAAACACGGCGATGAACACGAACTATGCCTTGTGGTGCAGAGATTAAAGACCTTCAACACACAGTAAGAATGCCCTTTGACCTGCAGAAGTTTTTTGCTCGCTTCTTGACCGATCTGGGAGATTTGGTTTTGGGCCCGTTTGGAGGAAGTAACACGAAAGGTAGCGCCGCAGATCTATTTCGCCGGAGGTCGGTCACAATAAAGAAGGACTCAGATTACGTCGAAGGAGGTCAAGGCAGGTTTGCAAAATCTTGAGAATGAACTAAGGGATTGGCAGCTACAAGCACTCGCTAACTGGCAGTCTGATGGCTACCGCGGCATTGTTGAAGTCGTCACCGGAGGCGGTAAAACTCGATTTGCACTCGTCGCCGCGTCTCGTTGGCTAGAGACTGATCGTGAATCCAAGACCGTCGTGGTGATTGTACCTACAACTGCATTACAGGACCAATGGCTCATCAATCTGACCATGGATTTAGGGATTGATCGCGCGGCGATTTCTGTATGGCCGGAGCAGAAGCTTGTAAAGGCGGCGTTTCACCTCTTGGTGATTAACACTGCTCGAAATCGGATGCAAGAAATTTGTTCATCCAATTCGAATGTTCTCTTGATAGCTGACGAGTGTCATCGATATGCGAGCACTGAAAATTCGAGAGCACTGGAAAATCGGACGAGCGCATCACTAGGACTGACGGCCACTGCCGAGCGAGAATTTGATGACGGTCTCGAGAAAATACTCATCCCTAATCTGGGTCCGATAATTTTCGAGTATTCCTTGGCCCAAGCGAGGCTCGACAAGGTGGTGGTCGATTTCGGTTTGGTGAATGTTCGTGTGCCTCTCACTGAAAGCGAACAGAAGAAGTATGACAGTGCAACAAGGTCACTAGGCAGAGCACTGTCAAATGGAGAGGACGATCGGGCCAAGCAGATCGCAATGCGACGTGCGTCTATATCGAAGAATGCTGTAGCGCGGGTAACTGCCACCGTGGTGCTAGCCGAGAGACTGCGTGGTCGCAAGATGATCGTATTTCACGAAGACATTGCCATGGCTGACGTGATTGCTGAAGCACTGCACCGTAGAAATCATCGCGTCGTTTCGTATCACTCGAAAATTGGGCGAGACATGAGAAGAGACAATCTTCGAATGTTCAAGGTTGGAATGGCAGATATATTGGTTTGTTGTCGCGCACTTGACGAGGGCATTGATGTTCCAGAGGCAGAGTGCGCGATTTTAGCGGCTTCAACTTCGAGTCACCGGCAGCGAGTTCAGCGGCTGGGTCGTGTCCTGAGGTTGAGCCCCAGTAAAGAATCAGCTGAAATCTACACAATCTATGCCTCTGACCAGGAACTCGAAAAGCTGAAGAAGGAAGAGGCGCTTCTTGATGGTGTCTCTACGACGAAATGGCTGGAGATGACAAACTGACCCAGTGTCTCGAATCCTTCACGATGGAACTTGGTATCGACCCATTTCCTCTCGTTCGATCAGTGAAGATGACTACGAGCATTCAATCATGGCCTACGCCCGTGAGCTGTTCCCGAATTATCACTGTGTCAAATTCAAGACTTCAGTTCAATCAGAGTACGGTACGTCGCAAGCTGATCTAGCACTGGTTGACGTTCAATATCGTGGTTGGGTTGTCATTGAAGTGGAACTCGAGCACCACCAGCTGGGGCATCATGTAGAACCCCAAATGAGACGCTTGTCAGCTGGTCGTTACGATGACAGTCACGCTCGCGCCCTATGCGCGCAGTCCAACCACTTGGATTTGGAGAGGGTGGTGCAGATGATTATGTCCACCGATCCGGAATTCCTGGTCGTGGTCCCAATTGAATTGCCGGAATGGCGAACAACACTTTCAAACATGGGCGTGAAGCTTGCTGCGGTTCAAGTCTTTGTAGACGACCGCAATCGGCGCCTGTTGGCATACGAAGGAGATTCGCCGACTCAAAGACCAGACGAGTTTGTCTCCAATCTTGTACCCTCGGCTATAACTGCCAACGCTTTTGCAGTCGAATTGCCGGCGGCGTTGACAGATGAAAATGCAGTGACGATTTTGGTTGATGGTCAGCTGACGACTTGGAGATTCATCAGAACACAGCGAGAGGCGTATATTCTTCCGAACGGTTCCCTTGCAATGGATCGCCGCACTTACGCACTTGAAAGAGATCAATCAGGGCAGTTGATATTGAAAGGTAGAGGTAAATGACTGAAGTTTCAGTGATTATTGGACCGGAGACTGTACGGAGCTACAAACGGCTGGCCTATGAGACTTGGTGGGCGATAGCGGAGTTTATTGACAACTCAAGTCAGAACTACATGAGTAACCGCGACGCCCTTGACGCGGCGTACAAGGGTGAGGACGGCCGATTCGAGGTACTTCTTAACTATGAGCGAGATCAAGATCGTATTCGGATTACCGACAACGCAATGGGGATGTCAATCGAGGAGCTGACGAAATCTGTCATGATCGGAATTCCACCAAACGACACTTCTGGGCGTCATGAATTTGGCATGGGCATGAAAACTGCAGCGTGTTGGCTCGGCGATATCTGGACGCTACGAACCACCCAGCTTGGAGACCCTAATGAATATGAGATTACCTTCGACGTGGAATCTGTAGCGAACGGTGAATCTAATCTTCGACTTCGTGAAGTTGCTGTAAGCCCAGATCTGCATTACACGGTCCTGACAATCTCAAAAATGCACCAAAAAATCGGAGGCAGGTTGTTGGGGAGACTAAAGGAGAACCTCAGATCGATTTATCGTTTCGACACTAGAAGCGGCCTAATGCGACTTTGTTGGGGCGATGAGGAACTTTCATACGATGATCGGCTCAATCTTCTGACAGCCATGGATGGATCGGAATATCGCAAGACTTTCAACTTTGAAGTGAATGACAAGCAAGTTTCCGGTTGGGCTGGAATATTGGAAGTTGGCGGTAGACCGAAGGCGGGATTTGCCATCTCACGTCGAGGTCGACTCGTGATGGGTCAACCTGACGCATGGCGACCGCAATCTATTTTCGGACAGGTTGCAGGATCCAACGACCTGGTTAACCAGCGAATCGTCGGGGAGATTCACTTGGACAACTTTCTCATTAGCCATACAAAGAATCAGATTCTTTGGCAAGGCGACGAGCTTGACTTGGTGGAAGAGAAACTGAAGGAGATCTTTGCCGACTATCGTCACATCGCACAAGAGCGACGGGTTCGCGGGCAAGGTGGCCCGAGTCAACAAGATCAAGATGTAGCACTCGCTGCGATTCAAGAGGTGTTGCAAGATCCAGACATGATCGATCTGCTTAACCTTGATGAGGTCCCTCCACCAGAACTCGCGACTGCAGCGTTGCAACCACTACGCGAGACAACAACGACTACTGAACCTGATCAAGTATTCACATTGGGCCAACTAACAATTAAATTGTTCATGGACAACCAGCGAAGCGAGAACGATCCTTATTTCGTTGGAGATTATGTTGCGGATCACACAATATCGGTGTGTATCAACACGCAACATCGCTTCTGGCGAGAACGCATACTCGATGCAGGCGACATCTTCATTTATACGTTGAATTGCATTTACGATGCAATTTCTGAGTGGAGGTGTATGCAAAAGACGGGCGAAATCAGACCCGACACCGTGAAGGTGATCAAGGACAGCTACATGAGGCAGTCCATTAGTCAGGCGTAGTCTTCTCGGCTTCAAGCAACGAGCAGTATCTGAACGCTTGATCCCGGAATCGTTCGATCTCACTAATTTCGACCGGCCTATTCATTTGAACTATCTTCCATTCGACGTAAGCATCAACCGCACATACCATCGCGAATAGAGCGCGGGTCTCGTCAGAAACGAGCCGCGTTTGCCAGAATGAATGATTGCAATTTACGGTCGAAATAATGTGTGAACCAACCCAATCAGGGGTCAGGTAAGGATCATTCACGCTTTGAATGCCACTGAAGATGACTTTTACTATCGTTTCCGAGACTAAGAAATCCCGGTCGAAGGAGTTATGACTCCGAAGTGGCCGTGGATTCATTGGCTTAATGCTCAACGGTGCGATGGACTCAGCGTCAAACCATGAATTGTTAATTGACCATTTTGGTTTTTCTCCTGTTCCATCGCGGATGGCCAGGTCGGCCGTTAACAACCGGTACAGAACCTGATTGGTTGCCTTGGATGTGAATCGTTCGTTGCCACCGGCACGCAATCGTCGAGAGACCTCGCGCGCGGTCAAGCTCGACTCCTTCGAGAGAACTGCCAAAGCGAGCTCGAAGTCACCTCGGTTGACTCCTTCTTGACGTTGCATTTTTCGTTCGGTCATCGTGTTCGCAGAGATTATCGGAATTCGACGTCCGGGAATACCGAAGGATCCGTCAATCTATTGCTCTTCAACTCGGGCTGCCACGCAATGAGCCATCCAGTCGTAGGTCCTTGGCACCGTTTGACGCGAATCACAATACTTCTGTTCGTGTTTTCGACGTCCGGGAATACCGAAGGATCCGTCAAACTATTGCTCTTCAACTCGGGCTGCTACGCAATGAGCCATCCAGTCGTAGGTCCTTGGGACCGTTTGACGCGAATCACAATACTTCTGTTCGTGTTCATGGATTCACTGACAAGGGTTTGACAGAACTACCAAACCCAAGCTCAAGGTGTGGAACTCCCTCTCATGAGTCCGAGGACTATTCTCCGGTGTATGTATTGGACGTACGAGAACTATGTTCACAAATATGCCCGAGTTCACTACGCGAACTGCTCATATTGCAACAACGGGAACGGTACGCACTCTGCACATAGCAGCAAAGCGGGCGCTTGGCTTGGACCATTTGAGCGCTACGCGAGAGCTAGCACAGCGTCGAAATATGTGGCACAACCCTGTGGCCATTGCGTTCCTGGAAAGTAAACGAGTTCGAAACGAGCACGTCTTGATGTGAGTGTTATGTAAAGCAATTAGTTACTGTGAGCAGTCTGGTCAGCAACTCGACGTTTTCAAATGCGACAGCGTCGCAAAGAAGAATCATCGTGAAGAGTTGAAACGCCTTCAAACGCTTACATAGAGGGTCACACATAGTCCTCGGATTGTGTTTTCGGGCTCCATGACACGCAAGTGGTCACAGTTTCATATGCTGGACGGAATAAAGTTCCCTCAGTCCCACGGGAATTTCATGACGACGCCGGTTAAGTTCGTGGTGTGCTCACAGAAGTAGTCGTGCTGAACGGTGGATCGAGCGCGGGAAAATCGACCATTGCGGGTTGCTTACAGGCACTCTTAAATGACACGTGGCTTACGCTCGGGGTCGATGACCTCATCGTTGCTATGGGAAGTCCGGCTGCCGAGGCAGAGTCCGCGATCATTTTTAATCCTGATGGCACCGTCGCTACCGACCAACGCTTTCGTAGGGCAGAAGATTCCTGGTATCACGGTCTCGCCGCGATGGCGCGTGCCGGCACTGGAATCATCGTCGTTGATGTTTTCCTTGGCGGGGCGAGTTCGCAGTCACGCTTAGAAGCCGCACTTTCCGGATTACAAGTGCTGTGGGTCGGTATTCACTGCGACTCGGACGTCGCATCGAAGCGAGAGTTGATGCGACCGGATCGAGTTCACGGAATGGCGAAAACGCAGTCGAGTCTCGTTCACGAAGGAGTGCACTACGACATCGAGGTTGATAGCTCTTTTCAGAGCGCGCGTGAGTGCGCCCGGACTATTCACGCCGCGATGGCGCAATAGCTACTCGAGCTCGACAAGTTACCAAGAGTTTTTGACTGAATGAACGGACCGAGGTAACAGCGTTGAACGAGAGGAGATCGCCATGCACGGGGCAATCAGGTTTACATGGTTTGACCTGCGCGATTCAGAATGCCGAAGTAGCTGGAGTCTTGGAATGTAGGTCCGGCATACGGTTGAGGGCTCTGAGCGTGTTACGGGCTACCTGTATCGTGTCGGTCATGGCGACAATGAGTATGCAGTCCGCGGCCAATAGCCATTTCGGGGCGGAATTGATGGAGCGGCCTCGAGGGTGCACGAGAGTGTGCAGGCAGGGTGTGAAAACCTTCGGATCAGGTACGACGCGAAGCGCGCGGGCGAGTGGCCGAAACTTCACAGAGTGTACGGCCCACGAGTGTACGGCCCACGAGTTTCAATAAATGCGTCGCAGTATCCACAGATGAGTATTTCATGATGTTCGAATGTCTGGACGCTTTTGAACACGGGCCGCAACATTGATCCATCACATTCGGAGACAATGCGAAAGAGTACGACCGAGAGGAAAATTACTCCATTGCTTTGGCAAGGCGAGCGTCGTAATCGTCTGCGAGTTCGAGCAGAGCCTTAGCCCCGTCGCCGGCGAAGCATGAGCCGTGCATCACGGCCAGCGTGGCGGGGGCGAGACCAGCGAGGTTCCGAATGGTGGGCCCGGTCCGCGGTGTGATGCAGGTAGCGCCAAAAACGTCTTCGGCGAACGAGGAAGTCTCGAGGATGTCATCAGTCGTGATGGCGGGCGGGTCGCCGAGTTGGGTGAAAAGGTCGCCACAGAGGAGCGTCTTGGTTGTCTCCTCGTACAACACGCGCGCTTCCCAACCGTGGGGGACGTGCGGCGTGTCGATGTGGCGTACGCGATGCTCTCCCAGCGCGATCACCTGACCGTCGGCGAGTGGGACCGGCGTTCGGTCTGCCAGGTCGTTGAAGGACACCGAACACCCGAGAGCCCCATGGGCTACCTCCGCGTGGGGTGCGGCTGCGAGTAGCAGGTTCATGGCGCCGCACTCGTCGGACTCAAGGTGGCCGAAGGTGATCCAACGAAGACGCTCGAGTGGGGTGATCGTAGAAATGGCTTCCGCCAGGAAAGGGAACATGGCGCGGGGTCCAGTGTGGAACAGCAGGGGTTCATCATCGTCGATGAAATACTGATTGAACGTGAAACCGGTGGGTCCGATATCCGGCACGAACGTCGAGAATCGATAAATTCGGTTGGCGACTTCGTCGATGCGTGTTTCCATTGCAGTTCTCCTTGGTGTGTTTATGGTGTGTTCCTTCAGAACGGGACGACAGTGGTGAGTAAGCCGGTTGCGTGTGCGCGGCCGGAGAGCGTGCGGCAGAATTCGACGGCATCGAGCGATAGGTGTTCTGCTCCAAGAACGTCGGGGTCGCGTGCGTACGTGCCCCCGGCAGGACCAGTGAGCTCGAGCACGAAGCTTTTGCCATGGCGGCGCGCCCATTCTGCAACAACGTTGGCGACGATGCGACCATCGTGGCCGGTGCTGAGTTCGAGTGGTCGGCTGAGGGCGCGGGACATATCTATGCGGTGCATCCACAGATCGCGCAGATAGATGGTGTCGATGAGGTAACCCAATTTCCAATTCTCGTGCACGGGTCCATCGACGGCAAGGCTCGCGTAATTGCGCACGAGCGCCGATGTGCGCTTGCGGCCACGGACAGTTTTGGACGCAGTGTTCGCGAATCGTTCGACAATCTGGACGGGGCTGAGATCCATTCGTTCGCGCACCTGCACCGCGGACAGCGCGGCTTCGAGTGGTCCACCCTGTCGCTTTCGGTGGGATCGCGCCTGCCGCAGTTGGTGGAAATTCTCGCGCATGGACGCGCCCGCTTCGCAGGCGCCGAGTACGTGTTGGTACATTGCTCGGACATCCCAGGCGGGGCAGTCAGTTGCGGTCGACCACTCCGCGGCATCGAGGGATCGAAGCAACGCGATTGTTAACGCCAATTCGTCGGCCTGAAGGCGCATTGCCTCCATATGAGTCAACGGTTCGATAGTTGAAGTTTCGATCATCGTCATGTGGGGATTTCCTTAACTTAAGTTCGGCGAGACGTAGACTTTTGCACGGCTCGGGTTGGCTGGCAGTGGGCGAGGAACATGTCAACTGCTTCGTCGATGAGACGAGTCCAGCGATCCCCTCCAGGATCATTGGAGACCTGCTGGTCGACCAGACCGGTAATCAGCGCAGTCCACATGTCGAGATGGCGCGCTTCGGTTATTCCGTTGACGGCAAGTCTTTCCCGTGCAAGCGTTAGGGATCTCACCGCTGGTGCGTAGGACTCTGGTGACGGTTCGAATCCGGGAATCGTGCGCTGAAACAGAAGCTGATAGTGCGCTTGGGAATTGGTGCAGAACTCGGAGAACCGTCTTGCGCTTTCCGCGAGTATTTCGCGGGGGCTAGCATTTTCGTACGGCTCTGCCATTCTTTCCTCGAACTCCGTAGCCGCCCGGCCGAACATTGCATCGTAGATTGCATTCTTCGACTCGAAATAGGCATACACCGTTGGCGCCGTGATTCCTGCCCGACGGGCCAAGTCCCGGAGCGACAAGCCCGCCAGCCCCTCTTCGTTCACCAGCAACCAAGCAGCGTCGATAATTGCATTGTGAGCCGAGCGTCGCCGGGCTTCGCGCCAGTCGTTTTTCTCTCCTGTATTAATCATCGTTCGTAATATTTGCACACCGTTAAAGTTTCGTCAAGTACTATTCGAACTTCCTGTCCAGTTGTTTCTCGTGATCGCGTGCGTCGGTCGCTCTGGCTACAAGGGCGTACGACTGTAAATCAGGGCCGGCATGACTCTCAATGGATCACAGATTCACGTTCCTTAAGCCCCACTCGTTGTCAACATCACAACGTGTAAGAGTTCGGGACAGGTGTCCCGCTCTGGTTCCGGGATCCGTGTCTCACGTTTCGGCAAGGTCTCGCCACTTCTGCCTAAATAGTTTCGGGACATGTGTCGCACTTCTTCCACTTCCCTTTCACGCTGTTCCTCGGTTCCTGGACTCTCGTCCAGCTAATGAAGAGGCAGCAATGTTGATCGAGTCGTCCATGGTTGAGCTGCGCTACCGAGCTGTCCGTGAAGCACTCGACATTGGTTGTGGGTAGGTGGAACTTAAGAGCGCCTACGCAACCACAAACCGAGGAGGCTGGGCTCTCGCGAACTAGATACGGCAGCGTCAATAGTGGTTGTGACGCTTATCGTGTTTGGTGCAAATATTGCCAGCACGTATTTGGTCGAGAGTCTATGCTCTGGCTCAACGCGCCAACGTTGGCGCAAATTGGGGGTGTGTCATGGACCATGCGGTGGTTATGCGAGTCAAGTTGCCAGTTGATGTCGGTGACGATGAATCGCAAGTAATGCTCAACGAAATCGTGGTTCCACTGGCGAAGTCTCAATCAGGTTTCAAGAGCGGGACGTGGATGCACGACGGCCCCGACGGGATGGGTGTCATCATCTTCGACAGTGCCGAGAATGCCGCAGCAGCTGCGGAAGTCCTCAAGCCGCCGTCGGGCGGTCCTCAACTTGTCTCATCTTCGGTGTACGAGGTTCGCGCGAAGGCGTGATGCAAGTGTGACTCTTAGGAATCCAGTCCTTAAAAAGAGAAAAAGGACAGGTGGCATTCTTACTGATTTGATTCGCAAGTGCGTCGCGTAAATCGACAAGTCCTTGCGAACTCCGAAATTGGTCCAGTCCCTCACCGCCTCCCTGCGTCGCGGTCCTACTCGAGCCGATCGGCGAAGACTTGGCGGTCCCAGCAAAGCACGAGCCGAGGAAAGCGATGGAGCAGGTTCGATGCTGTCCACGCGTCACACTTCGGGAGTAGATTCCCGACGTGAACGAATGCCGGCGCCCACATCATCGGAAGGAAATTAGTGCGATGACGGGCCACATCAGTCTCGGACTTACAATTTCAGTGCGAAGTGCCGACCCGTGCAGCGGGGTGTGCAGCGAATTCGACCAGGGGTTTTATGCAACACGAGGTCGATTGGGCGCGGCTTCCAACTTGGTACGGCCCACTAAATTCTCTGGTTAAGTGTATTATTTCTAAATAAATTTCGAGAAAACCTGCAATGTGTGACTTCAGTCAGCAACGCCGTCAGCAACGCTTCAGTCTGAATGTGACAGTTGTCAGCAACGCTTCAGTCTGAATGTGACAGTTGTCAGCAACGCCGTCCGTCTGAAGGCAGTTGAGGTTCGCGAAATATTTGCCTATGTGAGAGGGGTTTTCGATACCTCTCGGAGAAGGTTGGCCTCTTCTCAGCTCAGGATTTTCCTGGCGAGGTTGGTAGGCGCGCGACTTCGCCCAGTTGAGGAGCTCGCAAGCTCGAGTGCGCTTGTGTTTCACTTCATCGACATTTACGCGCATTTCCACGCAATCGGAAGTCGCTATTGGCGTCAGCAGAGGAATTCCACGGCCTGACCCCTTCGCCTTAATCCGCGCAAGGGGTCAGCTTTCCCAAGATTGGGTCACTCAATACGACTGCTTAAGGATCTACTGAAACGCCGCCAAGCGGCTCGGCTCCACGCTCCACCAGACCCAGCGTCCACGTTTCTCTCCGACGCTGATCTGCATCGATCAATGAGGTCCGGAGTACAATCCTGGTGTGAGCGAGATGACCACAATTGAAGTGCGCTCGGGTGTTCGAAGCGACAAGCCCATTTTTGCGAGTACGCGCATTACCGTGTACGACGTCCTTGAGTATCTCGCAGCAGGAATGACGGGGGAGCAGATAGTCGCCGACTTTCCAGAGTTGACCGAGGCAAACGTCCGTGCTGCTTTAAAGTTCGCGGCCGATCGTGAGCGCCGCCTCTCAACGCCTGCGTGAAGCTTTTACTAGATCAGAACATCTCGCGGAAACTGGTGCCACTATTGCGAGAGGAGTTCCCGAATCCGCGCACGTAGCGGAACTCGATCTCGCCCAATCTACGGATCGCCAAATTTGGGATTACGCCGGACAAAACGATTACGTCATTGTCTCCAAGGACTCGGACTTTCGTCAGTTGGCGTTCCTCTTCGGACCACCGCCAAAGGCCGTCTGGCTCGACGTTGGAAACGTGAACAGTTTGACAATTCTCGAGCTCATTCGTAATAACCGCGAGACGATCGGTCACTTCTCGGACAACACGGAAGAGTCGTTCATGTTGCTTTCGCGGTAGACGAAGGACAGGTTTCTAAGCGATGGGTTGCTAGGGGCGTCGAGACCCAAGTCCCACTATTTGGTCATGCTTGCATGCGAACCATCAGACGTTCCCGCATCTCATGGGCGTCGGAACTCGGATATTCGAAACCATGGCGAACGTAGAGGGCCGCCGCTCGATCGTTGCCGGTCATGACGCGAAGTATCAGTCTTCGTTTCTGTTGGGAGATCGTCCATTGAATCATTGTGTTTATGAGTTCGTCGCCTACTCCTTGGCCACGAGCAAAGGGCGCGACCCACATCGAAAGCAATTCCACTTCCTGGTCGAATGACATTCCGCTCACCATTCCAGCGTCGACTCCATTCAAACTGGCAATCACATTCACTGAGATCGCGGCAAGACGATCGCGCCATCGCTTCTCTCCCTCGTCCGCCCAATCTCTGAGTAAAGAGCTAGGCGAGCACAATGCCCAGTCGTCACCAAAAGAAGGAGGAGTGGAAGCACGGTTATAAACATTGCGTAGGTAACTTGGACATTGAGGCTTTCGGCGTTGTCATGGCCGAACTTCTTGATGACGCCAACGACAAATGATGGAATTAGGTGGTGCTGTTGAAACTCGTCAATGCGCCGCGTCGTTCGTTCGACTGCTTTCAAGTCAACTCACGATCAGATGCGCCATCGTTTCATACCCCGTTACAACGAGATTCCGCCGGTCGCGAAGAGCGCGATGGAGGCGACGGCCATGAGAGTGAAAGTGAACCAGCCGAGAAAGTTGGCGAGGTGGCCATTGACGTAGTCGCCCATCAGACGCCGACTGTTCGAGATGAGCAAGACGATGATCAACAACGGAGCGGCAATGACGCCATTGATGACGGCCACGAAGACCAAGAGTTTTATCGGATTGACGTTCAAGAGACTGAGCGCGGTGCCCCCGAGGGTTCCTACGCCAACGAGGCCGTAGAAGAGCGGAGCCTTGCGAACGGATCGTGAGAAGCCCCACTCTTTGCCAAGGAGGCCCGACAGTCCAACCGAACCCGGCGTGGCGAGCACCGGGACCGCCAGGAGTCCGCTCCCGATGAAGCCCAAGGCGAATATCACGCTGGCTAGCCCTCCCGCGAAAGGTTTGAGCGAGCTAGCGGCTTGCGCGGCGCTTTGAATGTTGGTGACGTTATGTACGTGAAGTGTTTCAGCGGTTGTGGCAATGATGGCGAACATGACGACGTTGGAGAACGCCATGCCCGAGAAAACGTCCAGGCGACTCGTGCGCTCTTTCCGTCGTGCCCGTAATCGGCTCCTCATCGGGAGCGTTTCGGGGAGGGAGCCGCCCTCAGGAGCGTCGCGCATCTCCTCAAGTCGATTGGCGCTCTGCCAGAAGAATTCATAAGGAGAAACGGTGGTGCCTAGTATTGCGACCAACATCGCGATGTACGCCTTGTTCAGTTCTATGTGCGGGACGACGGTGTGTTCGAGCACTCCCAGCCAGTCGTGCGTCACGATGACCGCCACGACGATGTAGACCACCAGAACCGTAGCCAGCGCTCGGAGGATGAGTTCGATACGTGCGAAGGTGCCTCTTACCAAAAGGACCGAGATCGCCACACCGGCAACGAGCGCCCAGACCCACGTTGGTCCCGCCTTCAGCAAGTTCATGCCAGAACCAATCACGACGAGATCCGCCGCAATATTCAACGTATTGGCCACGATGAGGACGACAAGTATCAGACCAACGATCCACTTTCCCGTTCGTTGGAAACGCTTGGCCGCTAGTTCCCCCAGGCCCATACCCGTCGCCAGTGCCGTTCGGTCACATATCTCTTGGTTTGCGGCAATTAGCGGAAACGTGAGGAGTGCGGTCCAGAGGAACGACAGACCGTACTTGGAGCCAGCCTGAGCGTAGGTGGCGATTCCCGACGGGTCGTCGCCGATGCTCCAGTGATCAGTCCCGGGCCTATCGCTCGCAAATACTGACGCCATTTGGCCCCCACGTCAGCGGGATGCGCGACGTCCTCGCTCGGAACAACTTTCTTCTTGGGCCGAGGTTTCACGAGTGCTCTCCCGTAAACGTGTCAGCGGTTTCGACTTGCGATGTACAAAGCGACGGTGTCATGGTCATACGCAATAATCGAAGATCTCCTCAACTTGCGCTTAGATTCCATTGAACAAGGGAAGACTGGTTCAGTGCCCACGCGCCGAGAAGGTGTGTCGCAAATTTCTGCTCGAGCATCAAAATGGCCGCAGCTCCAAATAGCACATCCGGACCCAATTCCGGCTCGGCGCGGACCAACCCGGCGACCATCCGATCGCGGGCGATCAATGCGTGGCGCTCGTCAGCTATCACGTGAACGTCGTAAAACCTACGCCCCTCTGGGCCAATACCGAAGCGGGCTAGCGCCTTGCTGTATCGCGCCATAGGTTCGACCGACGTCATTTCGAAAACGGCGAGGTGCCCAACGAGGGCCGCACGCCAGCGCCGGTGGAGCGCAAACATTGAAACGAGGTTGACCGTGGCGAGCGTCGTACCCGGCAAAACTTCTACGTACGAACCGCAGGAAGGGTCGAGATCCAGCGCCCTCATGGTGTTGGCAAAGAGCACCGAGTGCATCTCGGCGGCGACACCAGATCCGTACTCTTCGTACTGGATCTCTACCATCGCGGCTTTGGCCTCGCCCGTCAACCGCGGAATACCGAACGTATGGGGGTCGGCCTCCTTCAACTGATACGCGGATCGATGCATGCAAAACTCACGAAGTTGATCCAACGTTCCGGATTCGAGGAGATACGCCGAGAGCGACGGGCCGGACGGCGCTCGAATCAGTTCATCAAGCGCCGAGACCACTTCAAAGGGGAAACGCGACCCGATCACTGCGACTTCGTCACGAAGTCGGTCCTCGAAGGCGCGCTCTAACTCGGCTCGAAACGTGAGCAGGTCGGGATCCCACTCCCAGCCGGCGTCAGACACCGCGCGATAGTGAACTTCGTAACAGAGATAAAGAGCTAATGCAAAATCGTCATCGCTGAGGGCATCAACTCCTACGACGCGGGGCGCGGCTCCGAGGGTTCCCGGCTGCTGCGACAGCGCGGAGATTACGAAATCGCTAAGAGGACCGCGAGACCAAGGTAGTAAAGGCCAATCCGGCGCCGCGAGGCGTTTCGCACTGGCGCTCGTGGCGTAGTCCGTTGGTTTGTTGCCGTCGACGAGGACCAAGGGCAAAGGGATTCTCTTGGTCCTCGTCGACGAGAAATGTTCGATGCTCGCCGGATGGCTTTCGGATCTACTTCTTGAAAGCATCCTTGACTTTCTCACCAGCTTGTTTCATGTTGCCCTTCATCTGGTCGGCTTTGCCATCGGCTTCGAGCTTGTCGTCGCCTGTAGTTTTCCCGGCGGCCTCTTTGACCTTGCCTTTTGCTACTTGAGCCACGTTCTTGGCCTTGTCTTTATTGGTCACTGTTACTCCATTTCTCTTGTATCGAAGAAAGGACACTCGTCCTCTCACGCAGTTCAATCGTTCTGGCCGAGTCGTCTCAAAAGGAAAAGAACCCGACGCTTTGACATTTATGCCATGACCGTCATGAGAATTTCATCTCCTCACGAGAAAGACGATGAGGACAATGACAATGATTAGAACAACTGCTCCTCCACCTATATACATGCCTCGTACTCCTTTCGATGCTGATTGTTGATGAGGGCTGCTCGCCTGGGACCGGATATCAGTGACATACAGTCGTCAGCGACGGCGTGATCGTTGGCTCAGCGTCGCTACTTGGAGCGTGGACCGAACTCGAATTACCTTGGGAGTCGACCACTTGATGGTTCAATGAGTGTCTGGTGGATCGTGCCGGACCTCGTGAGACCGCGAAGATGATCGCCGAAGCTACAAAACCAAACCCGCCGACGATCATGAGAATGACCCCTACGGTCGAAAGGCGAAATCCTGTCCCCTGATACGTGATGGCCCAGTACATTATTGCGCCGGCTGTAATCGCAATCGCGCTGAGCACCATTACTGAAAGACCCATCTCACACCTTCTTGCGGTCCCTGACTGAATGTCAGGCGAGAAGGATGCGAGATCTAGACGTCCTTATTGGGAGCGTATCACCGGGTAAAGGTTAAAGCGCGCGAGTGCGAATGAAGACGGACTAGGTGGTTGCTCAATGTGCGAAGCGTTGGGATCCACGAGCATGAACAGTCAGATATGGCGCGGATGACTACCGAACGCCCGCGCGGGACGCGTCTCTGCATCTCAACGTGGACGCGGCCAATTCATTGGAGAGACGAATCGCTCACGTGGGCCACTTGCTGAGAATCCTCTCGATCGTCTTTTCAGATAAACCGTCCCAGCGCCCGAAAAAAGTCAATCGTGCCTACCCCACGCTCTAACCACCCAGCGTGACGTCTTGCTCTTGGTACCACGCCAGGGCCTCGTGGAATTGGTCTATTGAAAAGTCCGGCCACAGTTCGTCGATCACGTAAAAGTCGGCGTAGATCGATTGGATGGGCAGGAAGCCACTCAGTCGCCGTCCGCCGCCCCAACGCACGATGAGATCGATCCTTGAGATTTCGGCGGACGCGATTCCGTCGACGACGTTGTCGCCCTTACTCACGTCGCGGTTCTTCAGCGAATAGTTAAGGTCCCAACTCCAGCCGTAGTTCACGAGGAAGTTGACTTTAATCCGACCCTCGCCGAGTTGGGTCCGTTGCGTATAACGCAAAAGCTCCTTGGGAAAGAGTGCCGACTGAGTGTTGCCCACCACGAGCAGGTGCGCGTCCCTCTTCTCCAACTCGGCCACGGCTTCCACGCATGCGTTTCGAAAGGCTGCGATCTGAGCGGCGGGACGCTTCGTGTTGTCGACAGTGAAACCGTAGAAAGTGATCTCTGGGATACCCAACGCCAGGCAGGCGCTATATATCTCGAGACCTGGCTGCAGTCCGAAGTGATAGTCGTCCTGTTTCTTGAGACCTTGGCCTTGAGCCCAACGCCTATTGCCGTCGGGAATAATGCGACGTGCTGAGGGAGTCGCTTAGTGTTCGCCATCGTCGGCGTCCTCAGCCACAGCGTTTTTCATAACGAGGCGAGTGTACGACACGGCATCCGTACGGACCGGCTGACGTCTCAATCCAAGGAAGGTCAAGACTCCCTGCGCAAGAACCATTGGTCTAAGCCCGAGCGCACCCTAGCCGTCGGATTCTGCAAGGTCAACGGGCGGCAGGTCTTGTACTTCGCTCTTCGTGATACTGAGTCGAATGTCGGACCCGAAGCCCGAGACGGCGCTGACAGGAATGGCGACCTCTTCACGTCCCCAAAGATGCCCCTCTTGTAGAAGTATGTGCGTGATGTGATGGTCGCCCGGATCGATCACGACCCCATGGACCTTTCCGATCTCGCCGTCAGTTGCGTGAACGGGAACATTGCGGCGAACGGCCACTTCTCCCAACGGGAGCTTGTCGTGCGTAACCGGTAACGAAGTGTTGCCCGCTCCTAAGGCGAAGTAGGGCAGTGGCCATACATTCTCTGGGTCGTACCCCGGGTAGCCCATTGTTCCCGGAAGAAAGTCCGTCTCCTCAGCAATGTCGAGTCGTTCGAATTCCTCCAGGGAACAGCGAAGTGTCACGTCGCCAGTAGAGGACGCGACGAGTTCGAGTGGCACGAGCCGGCCGAGTCCTTGGCGGTGCGTGGGCTCAATGATGAGGTGGGTCATTGTGCGGGCAATCGGATCGATGACCACACGAATTACGTTGCCACACTCACCGTCACTGCAGGTCGCTCTCGCGCCGATTGTAAATGTAGGTGCTTCCATTGACTCGTCCCATCTTCCCTCACAACCTTAGAGCGCGAATCTCGAATTTTGACGTGGACCGCCAGAGGTTCTTGGTCATTACTCCTCCGGTCGGTCAATTTGTGCTGGAAACGACAGCGAAGCACATCTGAGTGACACGACCGAGGATCGTCTGCCTTTCAGAAGCGATGCGACATTCATTCTCCCGACGTAACCAATTCCCAATAGCAACAGAGCGGACGTCAGTATCGGGCGAAGATATGATCATGAAATGACGTCGCTGTGCGGTGGTCTCATTGACCCCTTGCGCAATTTGCAAAGGCATTTCGTCAGCAACGCTGTTAGCAACCTTAAAAAACTTTCGGACGCAGTGGTAAACTTAAGTGGACAAGCGGTGCAACGAATTGGCGAAGTTTGGACGTTAGAAAACGTCGGTGAAGAGGGAATATGGGCATGATACGCAAGGGGTCACAGGTTCAAGCTTTGCGGATCCTTCAATCTGCAATTGGACAATCTGATGCAGCTCTCCGGAGTCCTTCGCGTTGCAGTTCAATCGGAGAATCATCGTAAGGAACTAATCCATGCATCGGGCTGTCGACGTGTAAGTCTGCGACATGCAAAACCCGAACGTCATCCATTGTGAGACGCTCCTCGCTAATTGGTAGCTCTCTGGCAATTTGATTTACCCCGAAGGTTACGTCGAGACTTGACGACTCGGCGGCTCGCGATTCCAAGGAGAAGTGGGAGTTGATTGAAGAGTCAAGAATTTGTAACCGCGTTACAGGCTTGCTTGCGTACGTGCAGTCCTTACTCCACGGCGTAATAGAGGATTTCTGAGAGCTGTCAGGCTGCGTCCGCACACGCACGAAGCAGGAGGACCTCGCGGCATTGCGAGAGTGAGATTCCAAAATCTAATTATGTAAACGCTCTACAGCACGAAGCTATAGATGACGAGTGTCGCCGCTTTGGCGTTGCTCGATATAGTGGCGTCTCTTGCGCGATTCCTTGGCACGGTGCGCGAATTGTGATCCAGACTCGCGGAGGGACTAATGAGCGACAGCGACAAATCCACCGGAGTAGAGCAGGCGCATCGCTCTTCTCCTTTGAAAGACATTATTGTTGCGGATTTCTCGCGGGTCCTTGCGGGACCTTTTGCTTCAATGTTGCTCGGAGATTTTGGGGCGACTGTGGTCAAGGTCGAAAGACCTGGAGGCGGGGACGACACACGAGCGTGGGGGCCACCATACGGAAGCGATGGAGTCAGCACGTACTACCAATCGATCAATAGAAACAAGCGAAGCGTCTGCCTGGACCTGAGTGTCCCAAGCGACATCGCTTTGGCGCGGGAACTTGCACGTCGCTCCGACGTCCTCCTTGAGAATTTTCGGCCAGGGACAATGGAACAGTTCGGACTCGGTTACGCGGAGCTCGCGCTCACTAACCCTGGCCTTATTTACAGCTCGATCAGCGGCTTTGGCCCGGGCATGGGGAAGGACCTACCGGGCTACGACTTTCTAGCCCAGGCGGAAGGCGGTCTCATGAGCATCACCGGCCTGGCTCCAGGTGAGCCGACGAAAACCGGAGTTGCGGTCGGCGATGTGGTTACCGGACTCTTCTCCGTCATTGGAATTCTCGTTGCCTTAGTTGAACGTGCAACGAGCGGCCGCGGTCAGAAGGTGGAGACTAATCTTCTGCACTCGGTGCTTGGGATGCTCGTCAATCACGCTTCTGCATTCTTGATTGCGGGCGAAGTGCCGCGAACGCAGGGCAACGCTCACTCCAGTATCGCACCTTACGAGACGGTTCGAGCTCTCGATGGCGCCGTGGTGGTCGCAGTGGGAAATGACCGTCAGTTTGAAAAGATGTGTGACGTCTTGGGCCTCGGCCATCTGGTTCATGATCCAATGTACGAGGTCAACCGGACTCGGGTGGAGAATCGAGAGACGCTTCACCGACTATTGGAAGAGCAGATGTCAACGATGCCCGTCGAGCATTGGACAACACGATTTTCTGAAGTAGGTGTACCGTGCGGCAAGATCAATGCCATAGACGAAGCCTTCGAATACGCGGAAGTGCTCGGGCTTTCACCGACGTACGAACAACTCTTGAACGGAGTCAGTGCCGTGCGCCAAGTCTCCAATCCGATCACACTTTCTGGTACGCCGCCTTCCTACCGTCTCCCTCCACCCGCGTTGGGCCAGCACGACAGCGACATACGTGGCTGGCTCGATGGACCGTGGGAACCCATGAGCTCTACGAGCGCCAAATGAGACGATCGATCGATGGCTGATTGTTTCCTCGCAGGTACATTCTCCTTGGTCAATGAAGCGTGAAGTTAACGAAGTAAGGCTTCACCTTTCATGGGTGGTCGCATCGTTATGCTAAAACCCTAAATGTTGCGGTTGCAACGAGCTGAGGAGAACGTTATGTCTTCATCGATCGAAAAGGCAAGCGAGTTATGTCCACAGGACTATCTCAATATTGATGCCAGACTCTCGGATGAGGAGATTTCGATCAGAAACGTTGTTCGTTCTTTCGTCCATGAGCGGGTCGAACCGAACATTTCAGAGTGGTTTGAGCGGGGACAGAGCCCTACGGAATTAATGAAAGAGCTCGGATCTCTAGGCGTGCTTGGGATGCACCTCGACGGTTACGGCTGCGCGGGAATGAGCGCCACTGCGTATGGACTAGCGTGTCTGGAGCTCGAAGCTGGCGATAGTGGCGTCCGCAGCCTTGTTTCAGTTCAAGGATCGCTCGCCATGTTCGCCATCCATCGTTGGGGATCGGAAGAGCAGCGCCAAGAGTGGCTCCCTCAGATGGCAAACGGTGAGGCAATTGGCTGTTTTGGTTTGACGGAATCAGAAGCGGGATCTGATCCCGGCGCCATGGCAACAAGAGCACGCAAGGACGGTTCTGACTGGGTGCTGAATGGCCACAAGATGTGGATCACTAACGGATCAGTGGCCGATGTCGCTGTGGTGTGGGCTAAATCTGATGATGGTATCCGTGGTTTTCTAGTTCCAAAAGGAACGCCCGGGTTTAGTGCTGAGGAGATTAAGAGGAAGCTTTCGCTTCGTGCGTCAATTACCTCGGAACTCTTTCTTACTGATGTTCGCCTTCCCGCTAGCGCGATGCTGCCCGAAGCCACCTCGCTGCGCGGCCCCTTGTCGTGTCTCAATGAAGCGCGATACGGAATCGTGTGGGGTGTGGTGGGCGCGGCTCGTACGTGCTTTGAAACCGCTCTGCGATACGCGGGAGATCGTCAAGTGTTCGGCAAGCCCGTTGCGGCGTATCAGATTCAACAACAGAAACTCGCCCTAATGTCCTTGGCGGTCAGCCGCTCATATCTTCTCGCACTACATCTCGGCCGCATGAAGGATGAAGGATTACTTCGGCCCGAGCATGTCAGCATGGGAAAGCTTGGAAATGTCAATGACGCGCTGGAGGTGGCTCGTTCCGCGCGACAGGTTCTCGGAGCGGCGGGGATCGTACTCGACTATCCCGTGTTTCGTCACATGGTGAACCTCGAGTCAGTCGTGACCTACGAAGGTACCGCGGACGTGCACGCGTTAGTGGTGGGTGGCGCCCTCACTGGGATTCAAGCGTTCCGTTAACTCTGTCCGCCTGTCTCACGGTCAGAGATGGCAAGTCGGCTCGCGTCGGCAAGTGGATCGAAGGTCGCTAAAACTGCCGAAGTCGACACCTGTCACTCGGACCGGTCCGGCGCGTCACCTCAGAAACGCGATACCTGGACAACACCGCGGGTATTAGGAAGGCCGTTTTACCTTCGCTGAACGGGGCGAAGATCACGCGAAGACTCGCCATCACCTTCACGCAGCGAGAGAGTTCTGTTCAATAGGTTCCGAGGGTCAATTTGGTAGCCAGGGAGTGACCCGCCGCTGCGTATCGCGAGCCGTCCGCGGCCCTTTACTATCAGTTAAGAGAACTTGACTTATATTAAGGCTCTCTGTATGCTTGCCGAAAGTTCTGATCGAGGACCGCGGGTACTCATACAGAAATCAGTTGACCGTAGTCGTTGATGAGAGTGCGGGTGGGGGAGATATTCAAATGGAAAACTTTGACGTTATTGTGATCGGGGCCGGTTTTTCCGGAAGTATTGCGGCACAGCAATTGTCCAAGGCCGGTCATCGCGTGCTCGTCTTGGAGGCTCGCGATCGCATTGGTGGGCGCACCTGGTACAAAAACTTTGGTAACACCGAGCACCTGGTCGAGTTCGGAGGGACCTGGGTTGTCCCGGAATATCAGCCGCACATCAAGGAGATTATCGACCAATATAACTTGGAACTTGTTGAAAGCCCGAGCCCGCAGATCTTTACCTGGTTGCTTGCGGGCGGTGTATCTCACTCGCCGTGGCCCATTCCGGTTGAGGAGTGGATGGATTTTGAACGCGCAATTTCTTACATTGACGCTCAGGCGGCGCGGATCAAGTTTGTCGAGCCTCTCGATCAGGCAGGTCTCGGCGACCTTGACATACCGTTTGAGGAGTTTGTCGACAAGTTAAATCCCCCGCCGGCAACGCGAGAATTCATTTTGAGCTGGGCCGGCTTTTACTTCGGCAACTATCCAGCCAATGTATCCGCTCTTCACATTCTTTCGTGGGTCGCGGGGTTTGACAATAGTTCGGTTGGTTGGTATGTCGGAGTCAGTAAAAAGTTCGAACACGGAACGCGTTCCGCAATCGAAGCGATCCACGCAGACTCGAACGTCGAACTGCGGTTGCTTTCTCCGGTTAGCAAAGTTGAGCAGGGCATCGACAGTGTCACCGCAACGACCCGAGATGGCGAAGTGTACGTGGCCAAGGCGGCGATCGTGGCCACACCAATTAATACCTGGTCAGACATCAGTTTTGAACCGGCTCTGACCGGTTCATTCTCTATCATGGCCAACGAGAAGCAAGGTGGCCAATCGATAAAGGTTTGGGCACTCGTTAGGGGCCTAGCGGGGAACTTTTATGGTGTTGGCTGGAAGACTGCTTTGAAGTGGGTCGCTACCGAGTACGTCGTCGACGAAGGTCAACTCATTGTTGGCTTTGGTTGTTCTCCCGATGACCTAGACGTCGAAGATCACGTTGCGGTGAGTAAAGCCATCAGGGAGTACCTTCCTGAAGCTGAAGTTGTGGCGGTTGACGCACACGACTGGAATGGTGACGAATTTGCTCAAGGGACGTGGATGGCCTATCGGCCCGGTCAAGTCATGAAGCACGCCAGCAGCCTTCAGCAACTGCATGACCGTGTTGCCTTCGCAAGTTCGGACCTTGCGTCTGGGTGGGCCGGTTGGATGGACGGTGCGCTGGAGTCTGGTAAGCGGGCAGCGCGCGCCATCGAGGCACTTCTCTGATCCGATCAACAACTGCAAGCGCAAGTCGGCGAGAGGAAGACATTGAGGTGTTGCTGGTAGTTCTACGTCAAAGTAGTGAACCAGTTTTGTTCCACAGATAATCGCAATCTGGGTTCTGAAAACCGGCTGACGGTGCATGGTCTAGACGAGTCCGCAGGTCGAGGCGTTGAAATTCGGCTACAGTTCAGATGACTTAGCTATCACCTAAGTAATGTATGTTCAACACAAAGTCCTGAAATGAGTATGCAGAATGCCACAGCAGAAACCGGCATCGAAAGTGGATGTGGATGGCAGTAAGTCAGCACGGGAGGGAGACTCAAGCGAGTTCGATGTCGGGCGGCGCTTGCGGAGAATACGACTTGCGCGAAAACTCACCCTCTCGAAAGTTGCGGCATCTGCGAACATCAGCGAAGGTTTTTTGAGCCAGATAGAGCGCGGCGTCGGCAATGCCAGCATCGCCACGCTGCGCTCGGTCGCTGGAATTCTCGGTGTGGAGATGCGTGATCTATTCGATGAGTCAACTGATCGCGCCCACAACGTCTTGCGCCGCCACGATAGGCCAATTCTGTCCTTCGGCGATATGGGCACCAAATATCTTTTGACGTCAGCAGCCGACCGGAATCTTGAGGTGTTCATCACTGAGTTGAATCCTCACGGCACCACAGGCGAAGAACTTTATGTCCATGGTGACTCCGAGGAGTTCTTACTAGTGATTGAAGGGTCAATTGAATTGCACTTGGGCGAAGACGTGTTTCGACTTGAGGCATGGGACTCGGTGACGTTTCGGAGTTCGACGCCGCATCTTGCGAATGAGATCAACGGGGAACCGGCGAAGTTACTCTTCGCCGCGACGCCACCAAGTTTTTAATGGCTCCTCGGAGCTGAAATCAACGCCAAAGAATTAACGGAAAGGGAATCGTGAAGCCGGGAGAGAGTCAATGAGAGTCGCAATGATTGAAGATGCAGTTGTCAACTTGAATCGGGTGAATTGATGACGCGTCATACACAGGCGTACATCAATGGCGAGTGGGTGGACGGGGCGGGAGGTCCCGCGGAGTACTTCTCCGCCTACGACGGTTCGACACTCGGGACCTTCTCAGTCTGCAAATCGAGCGACGTCGAAGAGGCGATCACCGCTGCTCGTAAGGCGCAGGCGAGCTGGGCGGCGGTGTCACTCCTTGACAAGGTCGACCTTATGTACGCGGCTTACGAACTGTGCAAGGACGCCAACGAAGAGATTGCTCAATCGATCAGTGCCGAGATGGGCAAGACCATTCACGAGTCACGAGAAGAGATGTTGCAATATGGCTGGGGTCATTTCAGGCGCGCTGCCGAAGATATGTTGCGTTTTCGCGGCATGACATTGCCGAACTCTGAGACTCGCTCAAATAGCAAGCGGATGTTTGTTCAGCAATACCCACTCGGTGTCGTCGGCGTTATTTCTCCATTCAACTTTCCCGTCGATATTCCGGCAATCGCTATCACGTACGCTCTGGTTGCTGGTAATACAGTGGTCTGGAAGCCATCGGAACACTGCCCGGGAAGTACCGGGCGCTATGCACAGATATTTCACGACGCCGGGTTTCCTGCGGGTGTCTTTAACTACGTACCGGGCTACGGCGACGCCGGCGAAGTGCTCGTCGAGAGCCCCGAGGTTCGGGGTCTGTTCTTTACTGGAAGCACTCGAGTCGGCCGCAAGATTGCCGCAGCTGCAGGGGCAGGTTTGAAGCGGACACTGCTGGAGCTTGGTGGAAACGGACCGATCATCGTTCACCGGGACGCCGACCTCGATCGGGCTGTAGAGGCGACTATCACTGGTTGCTTCTATATGGCCGGTCAAGTGTGCACTGCCGCCGAACGCGTCTTGGTGCACGAAGAGATCCACGATGCATTTGTCGCCCAGTTGGTCACTCGAACTAAAGAATTGAGGATTGGGAACCCTCTCGATGAGGCCACCGACATGGGACCGTTGTGCAACGACAACGTCCTAAAGCAGGTTGTCTCGCACGTTGAGGACGCACGTGCCAAGGGAGCAGAAGTATTTCAAACGGCCGAGGTAAACGGTCGATTGTATCCACCAACCATTCTGGTCAACGTGAATGACGACATGTTGATCACTCGAGAAGAGACTTTTGGTCCGGTCGCTCCAATCATGAAGTACAGAGACATCGACGAGGCGCTCCAGATCGCCAACTCCACTGAGTTTGGTCTGAACGCAGCTGCCTTTACGAACGATTTTCGTGACGCCTGGCGTTTCGTTGACGGGCTCGAACACGGTACCGTGCTCATCAACGAGACCACGAATTATTGGGACCAGTTAGCACCGTTCGGAGGAGCGAAGTCCAGTGGCCTTGGACGCGAACTCTCGTCGTGGGCGCTGAGTGCCTTTACCGAAACGAAGACAATCGTCTTCGACGTTTCATGATGAGAAAGATCACCATGGTACTGACATCATTCGAGCCCAAAGGCTGATCATGGCAGCCAATTCGACGCACGTATCTCGTGCAGATCGCTCTTTTTGGATGCAGCAAGCACTCGAACGCGAAAACGACGATGGAGAATCACGACTTCACGGTAATGAGGATCTGGACGTCTGCATTGTTGGTGGTGGGTATACGGGACTTTGGACGGCGATTCGCATCGCTGAGCTTGAGCCGTCGGCTCGCGTCGGAGTTGTTGAATCCGACGTCTGTGGCGCCGGAGCCAGTGGAGCGAACGGCGGACTCGCGATGACCTGGTGGCCAAAGTTCGCCACTCTCACAAAGTTGATGAGCACTGACGACGCGTTGCGTTTGGCGGCGGCCTCGCAAGACGCCGTTGCTCGTATTGGAAGGTTCTGCGAGGACAACGCAATTGATGCCGACTTCATGCCTGAGGGCTGGCTGTGGGCCGCGACGAATACGAGCCAGGTTGGAAGTTGGAACGAAACCATCAGGGCCCTGGCCTCTGCTGGCGCGTATCCCATTCGAGAACTCTCGCGAAAAGAAGTTCTCGATATGGGTGGTAGTGAGCGTCACCTCGCGGGTGTTTTCGAAGCGGGCGTAGCCACGGTTCAGCCCGCGGCCCTAGTGCGGGGCCTTCGCACGAACGCCATCGCTGCAGGGGTGCGGGTGTGGGAAGACACCCCAATGAGTAGCTTCGAAGTGACCACTAAAGCAGTCCAGATCAATGTGCCCGGTGGAAGGATATTGGCTGGTCAGTTGGTGTTAGCGACCAACGCCTGGCTCGCTCGCTATCGAGAGATTCGCCGCCATCTACTGGTCTTGGGTAGCGACGTCATCGCAACCGCGCCCGCGCCCGAGCGACTTGCCTCGGTTGGACCGACGAAGGGTCTCGCGATCTCTGACTCGCGACGCTTGGTGCACTACTACCGATCAACCGCTGAAGGACGAATGGTCTTTGGCAAAGGCGGGGGTCGACTCGGCTTTCGAAGTCATATGAACCGGTCGGTGTGGGCGACGTCCAGGCGAAGTCGAGAGTTGATCAATCAGTTTCACCTTACGTATCCGGCGCTTCGAGACGAGGCGATCACCCATACCTGGTCCGGCGCAGTTGACTACTCCTCAGATTCGTTGCCGTTCTTTGGCAAGCTTCGCGGCAGCGAGCGAGTTCACTTTGGCGTTGGCTTCTCCGGCAATGGCGTTGGACCTTCTTACCTAGGGGGCCGGATACTGGCGTCGCTGGCACTTGGCCGAAACGATGAGTGGGGAACGTGCCCCTTGATTCGCAAGCCCAAAACCCATCTACCTCCAGAACCGTTTCGAGCCCTTGGGGGTCGGATAGTTCGCACCGCAATGGTCAAGAAGGAAACTGCGGAAGATATGGGGAAGAACCCGACGCCACTCGTGCGACGCGTCACCAATCTCGATCCAACGTCGTTTGTTGGATGAGTCGTTGAGGAAAAACAAGTAGGTGTAATCAGTCACGAAATTTTGAAGAAGGAAGAAGTTAGTGAACCGGTAATAAATGGCGGCATCAACATTGTCGTCATTCGATGAACAAGAGCGTGCTTTGGAAGAAATCCAAGTACAGAAAATTGGGGGGAAGAAGTGGCAAAGGAAACAGTAGTGGCTTACGATGAGGCGATTTCCTCAATGGGGTATACGCAAAGGCTCGATCGCTCCTTGTCCCACTTTGCGCTGTTCGCGTTGCAGTATTCGTATCTGTCCGTGCTAACGGGAATATTCGAGCTCTTTGGTTTCGGCTATAGCTTCGGTGGACCGGCGATGGTGTGGGCCTGGGGGGCGATCTTCGTCGGACAGTTCTTACTCGTCTTGTTGTTCTGCGAATTGGCATCTGAATATCCGGTAGCCGGATCGGTCTACAACTGGGCGAAGCAACTCGGAGGGCGGTCGTCGGCGTGGATGGCCGGATGGTTGGTGCTCTTCACATCAATCACCACGGTGGCGGCGGTGGCTTTGGCTGCGCAGATTATCCTTCCGCAGATCTCAAGTGGCTTTCAGTTCATTGGTTCCGGAAGTAATCCAGTCAACTATGCCGAGAACGCGGTGCTGCTTGGTTCGGTCATGATTGTTGCGACGACCATCATCAATTCGTTCCGAGTCCGTGTGGTTGGTTTCGTGAACAATCTGACGGTGTTAGCCGAGATCTTCGTGTGCGTGTTACTCATCGTCATGTTGTTCTTTCACACTCATCACAGTCCCAGCGTTTTGTTCAAAACGTTGGGCGCCGGTAAGGGCGGCAGCTTTGGATACCTTGGCGCGGCGCTTGCCGCTTCATTCATTGGTGCTTATCAGTTCTACGGCTTCGACACGGCCGGATCGTTGGCCGAAGAAACGAAAGATCCCCACCGTCGTGCGCCGTCAGCGATTATGCGCGCAGTCGTGGCGACGTTCATTCTTGGCTTCTTCTTAATTGTCGCCGCAGAAATGGCGATTCCGAGTTTGACGTCCTCAAACCTGGCCGTAGGCGGCCTCCCCTACATTGTGGACCAGGTTTTGGGTTCAACCGTTGGCAACATAATGCTGGTCGGTGTTTTGATCGCGGTGTTTGGCTGCACACTCGCCATTCAGGCTGCGGGAACTCGCATGGCGTTTGGAATGGCTCGCGACTCACAACTTCCCTTCAGTCATCAGGTCGCGAAGGTTTCCGGTACAACGAAGGCGATCGTGATACCGACAATTGTGGTTGGAGCGATAGCCATTTTGATCCTGCTGGTGAACGTAAAGTCACCACAAGTCATCAGCATTGTTACGTCGATTGCCATTGTGACAAACTCGATCGCGTACTTGTGCGTCTCCGTCCCGATGCTGCAGCGCCGGCTCAAGAAGCAGTGGCCCCTCGCGCGGACAGTGGACAGCCCGAGGCGCTTCTCACTAGGGAAGGCGGGACTGCCAATCAATATCTTGGCGGTCATCTGGGGCGTCGCCCTCACCGTCAACTTGCTGTGGCCGCGACGCTCTGTCTACAACGCCACGGCTCCATTTCACTGGTATTTGCAGTATGGGCCGATTCTCTTTACTGCTGTCTTGTGCGCCATCGGCTTTATCTACTACGTCGCTTTTGCTCGAAAGAACGTGACGGTCCTCGAAGAGCACCGATTTGATCAGGTAAGTTTGGCGACACTAATACGTGAGGAAGTGGGCAACGAGCACCAAGGAGATGTTCAAACGACCTAGTGAACACGCTCAAGAATCAACTCGGAGATTGGCTCAGTCGACCGGAACCGTCATATGGCGAAATGCCAGAATGAAGTCCATGCCCGATAATTCACCACAAGGAGTGCCTTGGTCAGAGGTAATCGCAGTGCTCGCTCCAGCGCGCAACTACTGGCTTAACGTCGTCAGCCCAGTCGGCTCACCCCATGTCTCTCCAGTCTGGGGAGCTGTATTCGGCGAACACCTCTATTTCTACACCTCACGATCTACGGTAAAAGCTCGGAATCTAGCCCGAGACAGTAGAGCAGCGCTTCATCTTGAGAGTGCGGAAAACGTGGTCATCATCCACGGACGCGTCGAAGATATTGGTCAGCCAAGACTCTCTAGCGCGGTCGTGGCCGTGCTGGATACAAAATACGACGAGCCGGGCGATGTCGGCTACCTCCCAGGGGGTAATCAGTCGTTTGACGTGCTCTATCGCTTTCAACCACAGAGAGCGTTGCTCTGGCGGCTGGCAGACTTTGAAACTTCACAAAGACGCTGGAACTCGGGGAGGTGAAGCGTCGCTCGTGCTTGGGCCAGCACGAGTTGCTCAAATGGCCGAGCCGATTCGGTCGCGTCGTCGAGTGCCGGCAGCAGTCACTGGACACATCCTGTCGTGTGAAGAGCGACTGTTGACCAATGATCGCTTCGTGAAAGGGGTGTTCGTAGGGGCCCGCTGGAGTGCCCAACTCATCGACGAAAGATAAGTCCAGTTCTGCAAACGACAATCGGTGTGAGGTTGAGCCGGTCATTACTGAGGTAGGACGGAGTTCGGGGAATACGAATCCCGGGAATAACCGAAGTGGAAGGAATTGATCATGTCGTTTAAGTCCATAAACCCGGCGACAGGCGACGTCGTCGCCGAGTTCCCAGCGAACACCAAAGAAGAGATCGAAGCCGCTCTCGAAGCTTCTGCTCGCGCCTTCTAGAGCTGGCGACTGACGCCCTTTAAAGATCGCGGGGAGCTGATGGCGAGGGCCGCGCAGATTCTCGAAGACGAGGTCGACCTCGCCGGCAAGTTGTTGACGTCGGAGATGGGAAAGACGTTCGTATCGGCGAAGGGCGAGGTGATGAAGTGCGCGGGCACCATGCGCTACTACGCCGATCACGCCGAAGAGTTTCTTGCCGAGGAGATCATCGCCTCACCGGCCTCGCGCAGCGGCGTTCGCTACGAACCGCTAGGCACGGTGCTCGCCGTGATTCCGTGGAACTTCGCCCTGTGGCAGGCGGTGCGCTTCGCCGCTCCGTCGATCATGGCCGGCAACACCGGCATCTTGAAGCACGCTCATAACGTGCCCGGTTCGGCGCACTTCTTAGAGAGCCTTTTCACGCGAGCCGGCTTTCCTCACGGGGTCTTCCAGAACCTCTTCATTGGTCAACAAGAATTGTCGCTCATGGTCGTAGACAACCGCATTGCTGCGGTGACACTGACCGGATCGGAAGGTGCGGGCGTCTCCATTGGCCGGTTGGCTGGTGAGAACCTGAAGAAGTGCGTGCTCGAACTCGGCGGGTCTGACGCCTTTATTGTCGCGAGCTCCGCCGATCTCAGCGTGACGATCCCAAAGGCCGTGATCGCTCGAGTGCAGAACAACGGCCAGAGCTGTTTCGCGTCCAAGCGATTCATAGTGGTGAAGGAGCGGGCCGAGGAGTTCATCAGCGGCTTCACGAAAGCGATGAGCGAAGTCGTCGTCGGCGACCGATGGATGAGAAGACCGTCCTTGGGCCACTCGTGAGTGCTGAGCAGCGCGACCTCATCGACGCCCAGGTGCAGGACTCGGTGGGCAAGAGCGCGACACTACGTAAGGGTGGCAAGAAGATCGAGGGCAGAGGCTTCTATTACGAGCCAACGGTCCTCACCGACGTGCCGCGCGACTCGCGAGCCGGCTGCGAGGAACTGTTCGGCCCGGTCGCCGTCGTCGAGGTTGTCGAAGACCTGGCCGAGGCGATCGAGTTGGCGAACGCGACACCCTGGGGGCTTGGGGGATCGATCTGGGCCACTGACCAGCTCGAGATTGATCAAGCCATCGCGGGCGTCGAGGCGGGCTTGGTCTTTGCCAACGCCATCGTGGCCTCGACCCCCGAGCTGCCCTTTGGCGGCATCAAGAGATCAGGGTACGGCCGTGAGCTCTCGGTTCACGGCATTCGCGAGTTCGTCAACGTGAAGACCTTCTACATTGCCTGAGGTCATCGATCCCGATCTCACCATGACCGCCACGGCTAGTGTTAACGCTCAGCGATTGTCGAAGTCGCTAAAACACTCATAGCTGGGGGGAGCATTGCGGCAATCAAGCGGTTAACGACGGTGGCCGAGAGTGCCTTTAATGACCTCTTGCGTAGCTGGCAAGGGCATTTTGTCAGCAACGCTGTCAGCAACGCCAAAACATTTGTGCACTCAGCCGAGAATTTCAGTGGACAAAAAGTGCTACGATTTGACGAGTTTTGGACGTCAGAAAGTGACGGTGAACAGGAAATATGGGCATGACACGCAAGGGGTCGTGGGTTCAAGTTTCATTAACGAATCCCTGTCGAGTGACCTCCGCCAAACTCTGATAAAGACTGGAATGGGTGAAGGGTGCGCGACTTGCCCCTCCGTCGTATCAAGGGCGCAATTAGTAAGTTTCGGCAGCGCGGCCGCCGTATCTCTGTACGGTCGTCAGCGCCACGGGATTAATAGGAACTTTCCGATCGTTGCGTGGTGTTGCACTGGTCGCGCATGTCGCTTGAATTTAAGGAAACGCGTGCGTGTCGGTCTCGTCGCGTCTTGTTTCGGATGTGTGAGGCCTAAACGGTGGCCCATTTCGAGCGCGTGGCGTTCCCATTTGTTCGACCGGCGATAGCTACAGACTTTCTTGATCTAACGGAGGCAACTTGGATATTTTCGGTGTCGCGGGATACATTCAACCTCTTTAGGTTCTTTCGAAGCAGTCGAATCGTTCAATGGTAGTGGGCGAACACTCTTCGATTCATCGCGATACGGTCATGGAACAAGGATTTCAACGTCTGAGAATCACAAAAATTCAAGCGTCGTGGGACACGGTCCGGCCACACGAAACACGACGCGCACCTTTGACGGGTAGTTGAAGAGCTGAGGCATTGGAAAGCGCAATCCAGTTAATCCATTGTCGTATCGTGATCGTCACTCAAATGTAATACCCCTTTTACACGGCTAAGCCCCTCCGAAACCAGGGCTTCGGCGGCGTCGCGGATAACTTCTTTCGCAGAGGGGTCGCCTTTCAACAAAGCTTTCAGCGTGTTTAAGGCGAACGTTCGCGAGATATGGGGCGGCAATGGCGGTACATTTTTACTGGTATAGGCGTCAATCAGTGTGACGCCTTGCGTGGAAAACGCCCGATCGAACGCGTCGCCAACTTCGTTGTCATTTTTCACCCTGATGCCGGTGAATCCCAATAATTCAGCCCAACCCGCATAATCAATTGATTGGACATCCTGAGAGGTGCTCCACACGGGGTTGGCGTCTTCGGTACGCATCTCCCACGACACTTGGGCAAGATCGTCATTGTGAAGCACGACAATGATGAATTGGGGATTAACCCACTCGTCCATATATTTCTTGATGGTGATGAGTTCGTTCATCCCCAACATTTGAAAAGCACCGTCACCAATCGTGCAGATCACCGTTCGGTCCGAAAATGCAAACTTTGCGGCTTCCGCATACGGCATTGCAGCGAGCATCGTAGCCAGTCGGCCCGAGAGATCACCCATCATGCCTCGTCGCAGACGAATATGGTGACCGTACCAATCGGCGGTCGTACCCGCGTCGGCGGTGATGATCGCGTGTTGCGGTAGTCGTTTGTTCAATTCGTGAAAGACGCGACGGGGATTGACGCCATCGGGGTATTCAAGCATTGCCTGAGCTTGCATCTCCGACTCCCATTTGCGCATACCTTCTGCGACCGCGTCTTGCCACGACAGGTCGCTCTTCACTTCAAGAAGCGGAATTAGTGCAGTGAGCGTCGCCTTCACGTCACCCCAAAGATTCAGTTCCGTGGGGTATCGAAGACCCATCTGCTCCGGTTTGAGATCTATTTGCAGTGCACGTGCCTGGCCGGTTTTCGGTAGGAATTGACTGTACGGGTAGTTCGTGCCGAGTAACACAAGGGTGTCGCAGTCGCGCATTTGATCCAAACTGGGCAAGGAGCCAAGCAGGCCCAACTGTTGAGAGTGATGTGGAACATCCGATGGCACGACCTGTTTGCCACGAAGAGCTGTGATAATGCCGGCCCCCGCGCGCCGCGCCGCCTCGAGGACTTCATCGGTGGCCCCATTAGATCCGTGGCCAACCAAGAACGTTACCTTCGAACCAGCGTTAATGATGGCGGCGGCTTTAGCGATCTCGCTTTCGGGCGGAAGGATGGCCGTGGAGGGGGCGATCGCGCTGGACCGTGAAACCCACGTGACGGCTTCCGGGTCGACCATATCCATTGCCTGCACGTCGTGGGGGATGATGATCACTGCCGGCTGCAAGCGAACGCGAGCAGACCGAAACGCAGTATCGACGACTGCCTGAGCTTGTTCCGGGGACACGATGGTCTGTACGTAGACCGCCACGTCGGCAAAAACGCGTTCAAGATTGCTTTCTTGCTGAGTGAATGTTCCGAATGAGTCGAGACCCTGCTGGCCGACAATCGCCACGACGGGTTGGTTGTCCATTTGCGCGTCATAGAGACCATTCAACAGGTGGAAAGCGCCAGGACTTGACGTCGCAATGCATACGCCGACCTCGCCCGTAAACTTTGCGTGCGCCGTCGCCATCAACGCACAAATTTCCTCGTGCGTCGGACGTATGTAGTGAAGTCCAACGCCGTCACGTTCGGCCTTGCCAAGCGCTCCGTCAAAGGCGCCGATTCCGTCACCCGGAAACCCGAAGACGCGGGTGACACCCCATTCGCGAATACGTTGTATTACGAAATCGCTTACAGTGGCCATTCCTCATCCTTTGCAGATTGGAGGGAGTATTCAAAACTCGCATCTTTGATTTTACAGACCTTCTCGACGATTGTTACACTGAATTATCGTTACCCATTGACGACAACTTCACCTCACGGTGAGCGAGATATTTCCCCTAGAGGTTCGAGCGAAGGCCGTCGCCATCTTCTCCGCTAGCTCTACGCATCGCGACCGGTTTTTTAGGAAATTAAGTAGACGTGTCACAAATCCTCGGAGCGAGCCTGATGCCCTTATTTCCAAGGCACAAGCCGACACTGTCATTTGGTCCGGCCATGACCATTTCTGAGAAGCCAAAATCGTCGTGCCGAACCGCCTCCTGTGCGGACGCGTGACGGAACTCTCATCAAAGTTCACTCGTACACACGAAATTTCTGTGCGTCCTCGCGCTTAAGTTCGAGGCCGAGTCCCGGCCGAGAGAGATCGGGACGCAAGACGCCGCCCACGGGATCGAGAACGCCGTCAAAGAGAAGTCGATCGACACGTGCGTGGTCGGCGAAGTACTCGAGATGACGAACGTTCGCCACCGCGCACGCTGCGTGTGCGTGCAGTGACTGCGCGCAGTGTCCGGAGATTTGAAGTCCGTGCGATTCGGCAAGAGCGGCCACCCGCAGCCACTCGCTGATGCCGGCACACCTCGACGCGTCGGCTTGGAGACAGTCGACGGCCTGCGCCTCGCACATTGTTTTGAAGTAGAACAGGTCGTAGCCGTACTCACCCGCCGCGACGTCGATTCGGGTCTGGTTACGCACGTGTGCCAGCGATGAAAGGTGATCGGACGACACCGGTTCCTCGAACCATGTGACGTCGCTATCTTCGAACGCCTGCGCCATTCGAATGGCTTGCTTGACGTTGTAGCCGCCGTTCGCGTCGACGAACAGTGCCGTGGAGTCACCGATGACCCCCCTTGCGAATTGGACGCGTTCAAGGTCACGCTCGGGCCGTGATCCCCAACTCTCGCCAACCTTCATCTTTACCCGAGGTATTCCTTGCTCGTGAACCCAGTGGTTGAACTGGCGAGCGAGTTCGTCGTTACTGTACGAAGTAAACCCGCCGCTCCCGTACACAGGTACCGTGTCGTGGACTTGCCCGAGGAGCTTGACGAGCGAGACGTCAAAGATTTTTGCCTTGAGGTCCCACAGTGCGCAGTCCACGGCCGCAATCGCCATCGACGCTATGCCCGGTCGACCGAAGTTCCGAATCGATCGAACCATCGCCGACCAACTTCCCGGGACGTCGAACGCATCGCGTCCGACTACCGCTTCGCGAAGAACGTCGTCGATGAGGCGAGCGCACGCGGCCGTCGCGTACGAGAATCCAATTCCCGTCGCGCCCGCAGCGGTCGGCTCCACTACGACGACGGTCGTCGCATTCCAGGTCAAGGTGCCGTCGGACTCGGGATCCTCGGTGGGAATCGTGAAGACACTGACGGCGAGATCGTCAACTGTGGGCATTGCGATGGCGGCTTTCTTCGTTGGATTGCGACGTCGCACATGTGGCGTCATCAAACGTTCTCAATGTATTGAAATGTGCACGGCCATTCACGCGGCGTTGACACCTCCCACGTGCTCGGCCAACCTTGACGAGAGCGCCATGATCGTGAGCGCCGGATTGGCCGATCCCTGAGTCGGAGCGACACTTCCGTCCGCGACGTACAAGTTTGGCACCGACCATACACGATGATGGCGGTCGACAACGCTGTTGGAGGGCGACGTACCCATTCGGGCACCGCCGATCAAGTGGGCGTAGCGCGAGATCGTAAGGACGTCCTGCGCTCCCGACGCGTCCAATATGTCGAGGATGACCTTCTTCGAGAAGGCAATATTGTCTTTGTCGTTTCGGCTCAGGGAGTGGGTGAATTTGGCGACGGGAAGACCATACTGATCCTTCTCGTGCGACAGCGTCACGCGATTGTCTGCACTCGGGAGTAGTTCGTTCAACACACCGATGGTGGTCCAGTGGTTGTAGTCACGCATGTACTCTCGCATCTCTCGTCCCCAATGGCCCTCGGCGGCGACGTGCTCGGCCCAACCAATGGGTTGCGGCGACACGGTTTGGATGGAGAAGCCTCGCGCGAAGCCTCGCGAAGGATCAGTTTCGTAGTAATCCTCCGAGGAGACCTGGGGTGGAGGGGCTTTATACATGCGTAGTTCGTTGGGGAAGCGCCCCGCCGACTGGGCGGCGCCTTGGACCATGACGTAACGCCCGACCTGATCGTCGTTGTTGGCGAGTCCGTGGGGAAAGCGACGCGAGATCGAATTCAGCAAGAGCCGGGGCGTTTCAATGGAGTACCCCGCGACCGCGATTACCTTGGCCCGCTGGAGGTGCTCGGTGTTAGAACCTTCGCCCATGTAGACGACCCCCGTAGCCCGACCGCTGGCTTCGTCGATCTCGATCCGCGACGCCATCGAGTTGGCGCGAATCTCGACGTCGTGCGCTAACGCGTCGGGGAGGTGGGTGACGTAAGGACTGGCCTTGGCGTTGACCTTGCAGCCCTGAAGGCACCAACCGCGGTAGATGCAATGGGCCCGATTCCCGAACGTTCCATTGACGATGCCCACGGGCCCCACGCGCATCGTGATGCCACACTGCAGGGCACCTCGCCACAACACCGCGGCCGCTTCGGAGATCGGATGGGGCGAGAAAGGATAGGTGTGAGGATGACCCCACGGCCAGTTCTGCCCCGCGACCGGTAGTTCTCGCTCGACCCGTTCGTAGTGCGAGAGAAGATCGCGGTAGTCGATGGGCCAGTCAGCGCCCACGCCATCACGCGTCTTCGTCTCGAAATCTGAAGGGTGAAAGCGCGGACAGTAGCCGGCGTAGTGCACCATCGAACCCCCGACACCGCGCCCCGAGTTGTTCTTTCCAAGTTCGATCGGATCATCGCCCGCGATGATGCGATTTTGGGTCCAGTACAGTTCGTGCGAGCCCGCTTCGTCCGAGACCCAGTCTTCATCGGGATGCCAGAAGGGCCCGGCTTCGAGAATGACGACCCGCCAGCCTTTGCGCGCGAGGCGTTGGGCCAAGACTGAGCCGCCAGCCCCGGCGCCGACCACGCAGAGGTCCACTTCGTCGTCGTCGTCGTAGCGATGCATGGTGTCTTCACCGGGAAGATCTCGGCGCTTGACGTCCAAGAGATAGCGTGAGTCGTTCTCCTTCGGACCGAGCGAGCCCTTCAAGAAGTTCCTTCTCATTGGGAACTGTCCATCACTTGTCGCACGGGATCCATGGAAGTGGCGCCGGGCGTTTCGCGCGGCTCCAGGATGCTCAGTGGTCCCAGACGCATGTACCCTTCGGGATAGGCGGGGCCGCCGAAGCCGATTTCGTTCCACGCCCAGGGATGTGAGTAAAACGCGCTGAGAATGCCTCGTAGGCAGACGGACCACGCCCGCGCGACGTTGAGTTCATTCCACGTGAATCCCGAGAGCTGTGACTTGGCAAAACTGGCCACGATGCGTTGCGCGTCGGCGATGGGGCATTCGGCGAAGCTCATCGCGTGGCGCGCGCGCGCGACGTCATCGAGACCAGCCACCACCATGTGCCACGTGTCGCGGTCGTTGGGCATGTCGTCGTACTGAAAACCGTCGAGGCGCCCAGTAAACAACTTTCTGTCGATCAATTCGGCAACCGGTACGCGGGGCTCACTATCTTGGGCCATCACGATGTCGCAGAATCGGCGAACCGTCGCGTGCTCTTCGAAGTGAAAGAACGTCATTTCCACGCTAACGTCCATTCGGTCTTGCACGACCTTCGCTGTCGCCGGGTCCCACTCGGGCATCGAGGCCAGCACGTCGTAGTCGGGGTAACGCCCAATCATCTGCGGCGTAGTTCCTCGGCGCTGGCGGGGAAGCCAGCTCGGATCGGGCGCGCGCCCATCTGGTCGAAGGTTCGGTAGATGATCGGGTCGAGTGAGGTCGCGCGGTGCTACTGCGTCACCCTCGTCGCTCGCGCCCACTCAATTCTCCCGACGCAGTAACGCCGCCAACACTCCCATGCCCGCCACCAGCGTCATCAGTCCGGGTGCCGCGATGGGGGGACCCATCGGCACGTTGTAACTTGCGTTGGACCAGCCGCCGGGCTTTCGACTGACTCCGCGAGCGTGAAAATATTCGCCCGCGAGTCCCGTAAGCCCGTAAATGATGGCCGCTGCTGGGAGTACGGTCTTCGCACAGCGTTTGGAAAATATACCCGCGATGCCCGCAGCCACGACGGGCGGTGTGATCACAATCGGTATCCACATCGCCTTGTTGCCAAAACTCCCTCGGTAGTGTTCGACGTAAATCTCCGCCGTGGTCACGACTGCAGCGACGGCGGTTAGTCCCGCCAGAGAACGTTCGAAACGGCCGTGGGCGACGTCGGCGAAGGCGATGTCAATGAAGTGATCGAGATGACCGAGCGCTTCTCGGTGGCTCGTGGGTTTCACGGTTCGATTCACGACGTCAGTTGCGGCTCGGCAAGTTGTTCTTCACGGCGGCGCAATGCGCCAAGCATTCCGTTAATCCCAACGCCCAGGAAGCCGTAAATCGAGGTGACGCCCCAATCGATGACGCGTTCACAGAGGTTGTCGGCAGCATTGGGAGACATCATTACACTCCTACGACTTAGGTCCACACGCTCGCATGAAATGCATGACGTCTGAAATTCCTCCTTAATTTCACCTTACCGCGCGGCGTCGCCCAAGACAAAAATCACGTTGGCCCGCCTCCACCTCGCGCTCGGTGCTGTGCTCGATTGAGAGTGAAGGCCGCATTGATAAGTGAAAGATGAGAGAGGCCCTGAGGAAGGTTCCCCAGAAAAGCACCGCTCGATGGATCAATCTGTTCAGAAAGGATGCCTACGTCGTTGGTCAATTCCACTGCGATGGTCATCACGCGTTGTGCACGATCTAACTGGTTCGTGTGCGCGAGCGCCTCCACCATCCAAAAAGTGCACGCGACGAACGCGCCCTCCTCTTTGCGCGCACCGGTGCAGCGGTAGATGAGGACGCCCTCGGAGAGTTCGTCTTCGATTGCGTCAATAGTGCGGCGAAGACGATCACCTCGATCGAATCCCGTACGCGCGGCCAACAACACTGCGGCGTCCAGATCGTCGCAGTCCGCACATAACGAGTACGCCTGTTTCTTCTCTGACCAGCATCGAGTCTCGATGTACTCGCGAATCTCGTCGCGCTCCGCGCGCCACCGATCAACGTGCGAGTCGGGTAACTGTCCACACTCGACGAGTTGGATGGCTCGATCGAAAGTCACCCAGCACCCAATCTTGGAAATCGTATAATGGCGCAGTTCGTGTAGTTCCCAGATTCCCGAATCGGGTTTTCGCCAACGCTTACGACACTGATCAGCGATTCCAACGAGCAGCGTTTGAGTCGATTCATCGAGCACGTGCCCAGCCATGGCGTAGCGATGGATCGTGTCGAAGAGGTCACCGTAGTTGCCCAACTGCATTTGATCGGTGGCGTCGTTGCCCGCACGAACTGGTCGACTGAACCGATAACCCGGAACGTCAAGTTTTACCTCTCCAACGTCGAGGCCGCCGTCGAGCGTAAAGAAGACGTGCAACTCCGGCCCATTCTTTCGTATTGCACGAATGAGAAACGCGACCGAGTTATGTACCTCTTCGTTCATCCCAAGGTTAGAAAAGGCGTTGATGGAAAAAGAAGAGTCGCGGACCCACGCGTAGCGGTAGTCCCAATTCTTAGGACCGCCGACACGTTCGGGAAGCGACGTCGTCACCGCGGCGGCGATCGCCCCGCTTCGTTCGGCGATGAGGGTCTTCAAAGCGAGTGCCGAGCGAACGACGTAAGGCGACCATTCGCCGCACTCGTTGACGCGACTACTCCACCGTTGCCACGCCGTTTTGGTGTCCTCCAATCGGCGATCGATCTCGTCGGGCGTGGGCACGACGACGGGCACGTTCTTGGTCGCGGTGAAGGCAAGGAGGGAGCGCTGTTGCTGGTCAACTATGAAATGACCCCGGAGCCGGTCGGCGAGATACTCGATCAATCCTGCCTCGTCGATCATGACGGCGATGGTCTGATTATCGATGGTGACGATGGGAACCTCGCCCAATTTCGATACCCGTGGCGTGCAGTCCTCGAAATGAGTACCGGGGCGAAACTCCCAGACCATTGGAACAGGGCCACCCCGAGCGCACGCGCTGAACACCAACTCTGTCCACGGAAGCCGACCTGAGGCGCCCGTGTTGAGTGCCGAGGTCACGACGACCGTGCCACTCTCGGTTGTGTACGCCGATTCAAGCACGTTGGTCGAGTCGACGTAGCGCCGCTTCACGCTGAAGTCGTCTTCGGGCCGGAGGAAAAGATACCCTCCGCGTGCAGGATCCAGGAGGGCGCCACAGACGGGCATGTCATCCAGTTTCGGGACGGCCCACCAGTCGATCTGTCCATCAAGAGCGAGGAGAGCGGAAGTCCTTCCGTCCGAGATCACCGCGTAGTCGGAAAGTTCCGCGAAGCCATCAATTCTACGTTCCATGGTCATTCGTGCTCCCTTCAACGACGAAGGTTGGCCGGGCGCCACGAGCGTCCGCGCAATTAATTCCTCCAGGCGACGCTTCAAACGAGTCGAAGCAGTATTGGTGTCGTGAAGATGACATCGGCCTTGGTATACAGCGCGACATGCGAGACTTTCTACCTCGGCGACCCCGCAACGGAGCGCGCCTCGAGGAGATAATCAAGAACATCGGGCTGCCGGAGGCGGACTCGGCGTCAAGGTGCATTAGAGACGTCGACCGCGCGGTTCGTTAAGGGCCATACGGGAGAGAGAGGACAGTCGTTCCCATGCATCGGCCCTTCGACCTTCCTTCGATTTCTGTGTTCGGCAACGTTTCGAGTGCTTGACGTCTACCATAGTCACGAAGGGAAGCCTGTTGGTCGCCGTCGAGTCCTCCACTGACTTTGAAACGTTGCCAACGATCGAAATGACAACCAGGGTGAGTTGGGTGTCGACGGAGAAGACGAGAAACGACGCTCAGGACTCTTCGTTCGCTTGGCGCCAATTATTGCGCTAGGCCGCGACGCAAGTGAATGAGTAGACACACTCGCGAAGATGGTCGAATCACATTTCCAATCAACAATTACGATATCGATGACGACAAAGCTTCCACGATTTTTGCTTGGTGATCTTCACGATCGGAGTGGATTCCAAAGGAGTGCTCATGGCAGAACAACGAAAGATTGCGGTGATTACTGGTGGCTCGGCAGGCGTCGGTCGAGCGACGGCCCGATTGTTCGCGGAGCACGGGTTTGACGTGGCCCTGCTGGCGCGCGGTCGTGCTGGTTTGGAAGCGGCGGCGAAAGAGGTCGAGGCAACCGGCGCGCGATGTCTAAAAGTCCCCACCGACGTTGCCAACTTTGATGAGGTGGATCGCGCTGCCACACGAGTAGAGGAAGAGCTCGGCCCAATCGACGTGTGGGTCAACGACGCGATGACCACCGTGTTTTCCCCGTTGCAGGACGTGGCACCTGCCGATTTTGAGCGTGCCGTGCAAGTGACCTTCTTGGGGCAAGTATGGGGAACGAAGGCAGCTCTTGCGCGAATGCGTCCTCGCGATCAGGGGACGGTTGTCAACATTGGATCCGCGCTTTCGTTCGTCGGAATTCCCCTACAATCCGCCTACTGTGCGTCGAAGTTCGCCTGTCGTGGATTCTTTGAAGCGGCGCGGGCGGAACTACTTCATGACAGGAGCAACGTCCGCATGTGCATGGTCCACCTTCCCGCAGTCAACACACCACAGTTCGACTGGTGCGAGACGACAATGGATCACCACCCTCAGCCCGTGCCGCCGATTTATCAGCCCGAAATTCCCGCTCGCTTCATCTTGGATGCCGCGCTGGACGGTCAGCGATCGCAGATTGTCGGATCGTGGAACAAGATGCTCGTGCTCGTGGATAGCCTTTTCCCGACCATCGGCAATCAGTACGCGGCGCTCGGGGCGTGGGATAGCCAGTTAACCGATCAACCCGTCGCCAAAGATCGGCCGTCGAATTTGCGCCAGCCAGTCGACGCCAAGAAGGACCACGGCGCTCACGGCATTTTCGACAATAAGGCCGGCGGGGTTCTCGACCCCTCCTTTTTGCGGAGCCTTCCCAAGACGGGGGTCACGTTCGTCAAGGCGTGTAGTCGTGCGTATCGAGAGACCAAGACTGTTCGAGCTTCGAAGATCGCTAGATTACGTGCGAATACGACATCGTCCTCGAAGAAACGCTACGACTCTCGCGACATCACTTCACGGTGAGGTCACTGACGACCTAAGAACGATTCCTATAGTGATCGATTGCCAGGTAGGCATCTAGGTGGCCCCAAACGGTCACAACGCGAGAAATAACTGGCACGTGCTCGTACCACCGGGGTCCGCTCCGATGAAGTTTCGTTGGAGCATGTCGTTGGAAATATCGGGCGCTGCTGAATCGAGTAGCGGCCTCTTCTCTAGTTATTAACTGGCGAATAAGGGGAACCGCTTTAGCCAGTTCCCAGTCCATTTCGATCGTCGCGGCGTTAACAAGGGCAATCAATGGGCCATCAAAATCCTGGCCTTGATTCAAGTTCATTACCGGCACGTTGCGGGCCATGTCGCCTAGATCGTCGTAGATGCGTCGCCGATCAGTACCGCGCTCTTTCATCCGCTCACCAGTCGCTCGAAGTGCGAGAATCGAGGTGATTGCGACGGCGACTTTCGTCAAACTGGACTGGCGAATGGCCAAGTGTCGGAAGGTTTGTTTGGCCAGGTTGCCGTATTTGTACCGGTCTCCAACTGAAGAACTTCGACCTTTGTCTAACTGACCAAAGAGGTCGCGAAGGAAGAGTTCTTCCTTTCCAGCAAGTCCAACGACGTTTGGTCGTTGCCAACAGAAGAGTTTCGGTTCACGGGCGACCCGCTTCACAATTGCGGCGGTGACGGTTGAAACGACAAATGTCGTGACAAATCATCAATCCAATTGGTCGTCGAATCGCCCTTTCAGGTCCTATCATCGTTGATCCCTCAATCCTGGCGCCCGAAAGACAGATTGTTGGTCCAGAAACCAGCTAAGCGTGCGCCACTGGATACCTTCTTGACTTCAGTGAAAGTTCAATTCGGATGCGAATGAAATAAACGGATGTCGCGGTATCACTATTCAATTCTCGCCGCGCGAAATAACACCTTCAGGTGAGGGTGTTACCATTTCCACGAGACGCCCGGACCTCGCATCTTTCTCAAACTGGCAAGTGCTGGCTTTGATGGGAAAGGATTCGAAGTGGTGCAATTCAATGTTGGACAGCGCGATTTGTCGCGCCTACGTGGCCATCCAGACCCTTGAGCATCCCTTCTCTCGCCAGTCCTGTCAGTGTTGACGATCACTCGCGCGGACCGGATGACGCCCCACTCATTGTCGTTGAATACGGCGACTATCAATGTTATTTTTGCGACGCCGCGAACATCGTTGTCGCTGAGTTACTCAATCACTTCAGAGAGTCGCTGCGATTCGTCTTTCGCAACTTTCCTCTTGCCGACATTCACCCTCACGCTAAGAACGCAGCCAAAGTTGCCGAGGCGGTGGGCTTGCAAGGAAAGTTTTGGGAGATGCACGACGTGCTCTTCGACAACCAGTGGCAACTTGACGACGACGCGCTATTTCGCTACGCCACGCAAGTCGGCGCTGACGTGGATCAGATGATTGCAGAACTAGGCAGCCGACCTTTGCGTCGCGTCGAATCAGATTTTGAGAGCGCCCTTCGAAGTGGAGCGAACGCTACCCCGACGTTCTTTGTCAATGGTGTGCGCTACGACGGGTCCTGGGAGTACGAGCCATTCACCGACTATCTACAACGGATCCTCGATCAAATAGATCGGTAGGTCGCCGCCTTCAGAAGGAGCGAATTCGTTCACTCGTGCGCGTTCCTTCGATTGTTAGTCGGGCGCCTTATGAAGCCGCCCTCTTAATAAGTCTTAGGGAGATGCAAGACCGGCGAGAGCCCTGCATCTCCCGCGTATCGGGGGCGAGCACTAACGTCAGTTTCGGTGAAAGTCGCTGTTTAAGCACCACAGACCACCTGACGGTAAGCCACGACAAAATCAACTCTCAAGGACGCAACCAGTGCCGCAACACACGTGGAACGAATTCAGCGTTCCAGGGTCGATTGCTCCCTTGGCTGACGAAGAGTACGATTAGCGCCATCACTCTAGAACCTCGGTGAATTCTTTCTTCCAAGGAGACACGCCGTGAGTGATGCACCAATTCCTAACGTCGGGACATCTGATGCCGAAATCTTGGACCAAACGATTCAACCTGAGTGGGACCGATTTGCTATGCCCGACCTTTCGTTCGACCCTGAATCGCATCGTTCATCACTGAACCTCACCAACGGTTCAACTGAACTCGCAGCTGACAACCCACGCTTCTGAAAAGGCTTTCGGGATGTCAAATGTGTTGGACCACTTCAAACGTTGTTCGAGGGAAGTGAGCGACAATCGTCAGATCGCGAAATCCGTTCTCGAAAAAGATTGGCGTTGGCCCAGTCGAAGGAAGGGCTTTGCACTGATGTCTCGATCAAATACAACAAAAGAGATCGTCGGATCGACCGACAAGCAGTGAAGGAGCCATAAATGGAAGAGTTTCTGACCGACATCGCAACCTTGCGGAAGCGCGCCCGCACGAACATGAAGAAGGGGCCAGTGACGGACGCGTACGGTGCCGACTTGGACCGGGTTGTCTTCGTCCTCAACCAGGCCCTTGCGACAGAACTCGTGTGCGTTCTGCGATACAAGCGGCACTACTTTACGGCGGAGGGTTTAGACGCTCAGGCCGCCGCCGACGAGTTTCTCGAACATGCTGGGGAGGAGGCTGAACATGCGGACCTGATCGCCGCGCGCATCACGCAATTGGGAGGCAAGCCGGACTTCGATCCCGAGACCTTGACCGGACGCAGCCACACGGAATACGACTCGTCGGAAGAACTGATGAAGATGATTCAGGAGGACCTCGTCGCCGAGCGAGTGGCAGTTGCTTCCTACACCGAGATCATCTCATGGCTGGGCGATGGCGACCCAACAACACGAAGGATGCTCGAGGCCATTCTCGCTCAAGAAGAAGAGCACGCCGAAGACATGCTCGATCTCTTGACCGGGCTCAAGTGAGAGCTTGCCGACTGTGAGTCCCAAGATCGACACGCAGCGAAATTACCGCGCTTACTCAAGGCTGGCACTTGTCGTTGACCGCGCCGCGACCGGTCTCGAATCCGAGTCACGATAGGCCAGCCATGGTGCAGCCCGTACGGTCACTCTTCGAAGAATTCGTTCGCACTGACGCGAAGGACCTGCCAGCGCCCGGGGCCGGTGAGACGTGGCGTCGCTTCGAAGTGCTCGCTCGCTGGGCGTCGTTTGATCTCTCGGTGGGGCGACTGTCGGAAGGCCACGCTGATGCATTGGCCATACTCGCCGAGGCGGGTCTCGAGGTCAAGGACAACACAGTGTCGTACGGCGTGTGGGCCGCGAAATCTCGACTGGGTGGCACGTCGGCTGAGCGCGTTCCAGGAGGGTGGCGACTCGAAGGATGCAAACAGTTTTGCTCGGGAAACGGGATCATCGATCGGGCCCTCGTGACCGCAGACACGGAAGACGGCGTTCGACTTTTTGACGTAGTGCTCGAAGAAAATGTCATTGGGATCCACCCCGACTCCTGGTCCGCCGTGGGTATGGCCGATTCAGCGAGCGAAACACTCGAATTCGGGGGACCCGTCCTTTCCGAGGTCCGAGTCGTGGGTCCAGTGGATTTCTACACCCGGCGCCCTGGATTTTGGTTTGGTTCATCGGGCGTCGCCGCGTGTTGGTACGGTGGCGCCGTCGGCCTCGTGAACAACTTGGTTGCATCACTGTCACCTGAACCCAACGAACACGTGCTGGCTGATCTCGGCGTGGCCGCGTCGTCACTCGAGGCGATGCGAGCGGTTTTGAAAGAAACTGCGGATTCCATCGATCGCGATTCAATTGACGCCGATGGTCAAGGACATTATCGAGCGCTGGTCACTCGACAAGTAGTTCATGATTTGGCGACGGAGGTGCTCGCGCGAGTGGCAACTGCGGGTGGAGCGCGACCGCTGTGTCACGATATCGACCAAGCACGGCGAGCGGCGGATCTCTACGTGTACCTCGCCCAACACCACGGTGGAGTGGACGCGGCCGAATTGGGACGACTCGTGAGGAGCAGACCCCTATGGAACTAACTGTTGACGAGAACCACCTCGGGCGATCTGAAGCACAGTGGAAGGAATCGAGACATCAATCCACGTTGGTTGCTCTTGAACTCACGACACGTCGACTCATCATCGTGGCGCCCCACCCCGACGATGAAGTGCTTGGGGCCGGCGGCCTCATACAGACAGCACTTTCACGTGACATCTCGATTCTGGTGATCGCGGTGACTGACGGCGAAGCTTCGCATCCTCATTCGACAATGGCGAGGAATCTCGACTTCGTGAGTGTGCGTTCGCGTGAGTCGCGCGCGGCGCTTCGTCGATTGGGATGGGACGTACCTCGGATCGCGCGATTGCATCTACCTGATGGAAAAGTCGGGGAGCAAAGAGCGCAATTGGACGATGCT
>Ga0075522_10000111_pt1 | contig 51831 bp, 39 predicted proteins | sample NGEPerA_FD_74796 | JGI IMG/M metagenome (GOLD analysis project Ga0075522, IMG submission 74796) | Arctic peat soil microbial communities from the Barrow Environmental Observatory site, Barrow, Alaska, USA - NGEE PermafrostL2-A | ecosystem: Environmental > Terrestrial > Soil > Wetlands > Peat ... | reverse complement strand
AGCGGAAAGCGCTTCGCAAAATCCCGCCCCGCCGTCATCGCGTCGCCATGGTCGGCGATGGCATCAACGACGCCCCCGCCCTTGCCATGGCCGACCTGGGCATCGCCATCGGCGGCGGCTCGGACATCGCCAAGGAGGCCGGCGACATCGTGCTGGTCAGCGGCAGCCTCACCGGCGTCGCCGCCGCCATCGCCCTCTCGCGCGCCACCATGAGCAAAATCCGGCAAAACCTTTTCCTCGCCTTCATCTACAACGTCATCGCCATCCCCTTGGCGGCGTTCGGCCTGCTCAACCCCCTCGTCGCCGCCGCGGCGATGGCCCTGTCGGATGTGACGGTGATCGGCAATGCGCTGCTTTTGCGATATAAGAAGCTGTGAACGTGATGAGCGATGGGATCGGTGATGAGTGATGAGTGAACCGTGACAAGTAGGGAGACGATTGGTGGCAGGGGGACCCTCTCTCGAGGCCCACCCCGCTCCGGCCCGCACGATGGGAGCGGCCTGACGGCGGGCTTACTTTCATCCCCAGTAGCGGCACGCTACGCACCATCCATCGCCATGCGGAGGGGGGCGACGGCAGGCCGCGGGCCCCATTCGCGTGGGCCGGGCATGCCCGTCGGTGTGTGTCATCCTCGTATGGCCCTCGCCTCAAGCGACTCGACGCCGGCGGATGAGTATCCCCATGCCAAATACACCCACCATCGCCAGCCCGGAGGGCTCCGGCGTGTCGAAATGGTCCTTCGCCCAACTCTGCATGGTCTGTTGCTGCATCGCAGTAAGCCCGGAAATGTTGTTGTCCAGCAGGACGAAGTCCTTGAAATCGACGACGCCATCGTAGTTAAAATCCCCTTCCGACCATCCGGCGGGCACGGACTGGCCAAAGTGGTTGGAAAGGATCACGAAGTCGGTGAACGTGACTTTGCCATCCAGGTTGGCATCGCCATACAGCGTGGAGCGGAGAAGCACGTCGGTGGGATCGACGGTCAGCCCCTCGAATGTGGCCGTCTGGGTGCCGGTGATATCGAAAAGTGTCGAGGCTTGGGCATAACCAATCGCGGTCTTCCCTTTGCCGGCGCCGGCGGCAAGTGAACTGTCAATCCCCGTCCCCGTCCAGGCTCCGTTGGCGTAGCCGCTGCGAACTTGATCGGCGATCGTCAGCAGCGAACTGGGGCCGCCGGCCGGGGAATAAATGACCATCCCGCCGCCCAGGTCCATCTTGCCCGTCCACGCGCCGAGCGTTCCGGCGATCTGCAGGGAGTGAACGGAGCTGGCCTCGCTGAAACCACCTATTTGTGCGGTCCCCTCAATCGAAAGAGTATTCTGCCGGATAAGCGCCGTTTTCAAGAGGGCATTGGCACGAACATCAACTGTTCCATCAAAAGCGGTCGGCGGGGTCGAGGTTATGATTTCGCCGGAATTAAGAATGAGCTTAGCGCCGGGTTCAACAACGATCGCCCCATCATTGGCGGCAATCAGAAGCGTATCCGGAGTTGTCGATGAACTGCCGCCGGGCGGCGCGGGAATCGGGTTGATGAATATCGTACCCGTCGCGAAATTGGTCACGTATCCGCCGGGACGAATGTTACTGCTGAAGTCGAAGATGTCATGATTATAGACGTTACCGATGAGCCCTCCGCCAGACAGGGTATAGGTGGAGTGGAAGCCTTCGGGTGGCTGATTGATCGTAATGACCCACGTTGAGTTCGTGCCTCCAGATTGGCTGAGAATCGCGTTCGCCGCCGCTCCCGCCAGCCCGATGGTTTCGCCCGCGGTTACTAGTGTTCCCGAGCTTATCGTAGCGGCGCCCGAGGCAAGTGTGAAGCTGTCGAGTTCCATGATGCCGCCGTTGATCGCGAGATTGCCGTGCCCCGCGCTGACCGGCGAGGTGTCACCGATGATGACATTCGACGCGTTCACGCTGCCGGAGTTTAACGTCAGGCTACCCGTATAGGCGCCGGGACCGCCGCCGGACGGCCCATATGCGATATTCAGAAATTCACTCTGGAGCGAGCCATTCACGACAATGTTCCCGCTGCTTCCGCCGTGATTGCCGACAAAAACGGAAGCGCTAGACACGCGCCCCGCGGCGCTGCCGCTGCTGATGTTCATCGTCCCCGTCCCCCGATCGCCCACGATGATCGTATTCGCCTGAAACCAGGAGCCGTCCACCGTTAGCGTACCCGTGCTGCCTGCCCCGCTGCCAACCGAGACGACATTTAGGCCCCCATTAACGCTGGCGGCATTATCCACCAGCAATGTCCCCGAAGCCCCGGCAGACCCGCCGAGGTTGATCTCCGAGGACGCCCATCGAGTGTAAAGGCCGTCGATATGGACCGTCCCCGCACCGCTCATACCGATGTTGACCTGGCCTTGTGTGTTAAAGAACGCCCCGGCAGAGACATTGACGCTCGCCCCGTTTTGAACCTGTAAACTGTTCGGGTAGAAATAGGTATTCGGCTGATAGGTGCCGCTTGTGCCGACCACGTTTATGGACGCCGAGGGCCCATCCACGACGGTCTGCCCGATGGGAACCCATAGTCGCCCGCCGGTCGCGGTGAGCGAATTATTCACCGTCAATAACTCCGTACTGGCGCTGGCAGCTGGATTGGTCACTTCGTACTGATCCGCGGCGCCCGTCAGCGAGAAAGTCAGCGGCGCCCCGCTCGTGGTCACTAATGAGCTGGTGCCGGGGTCTGTGAAATTCACGACATAGGGCGTCGAGCCGGGAATATCGAAGGTTACGCTGTCCGTAGAGGCGGGGACGCTGCCCGTGGACCAGTTGCTCGCCACATGGAAATCCCCGCCGGCTGGATTGATCCAGGCATCGTCGTTGGCCTGCGCGCGTCGCGGGGTTCCAAAGGGAATGCCGACGATCAACGCGATGCAAAATACGCGCGCCCGAAAACACGCCGCGCCGCGCCGGCGCGATAAACTCGACAACCGAAGGAATACGCGCGACATAGAAAGGCTCCTCCACATCCCGCCCGGCCCACTGTACGCCGATGCGCGCATGGCCGCAATGTATTTCTGGCTCTTCTCCGATCTGAAAGCCCACTGGCAGCAAACAACCTCCAGGGTGTTCCAACATTGGACGCCCCTCCGCTGGCGGCACCCAAAGCGGCAAACTTACCAACTCTCCGCCGCGTAGCGTCCTTTTCGTTCCCCTCTTCTCCCGCCAGAGTAAATGTTGCGATCCCCAGTTCGAATCAGTTACAAAGCAGTACATGTCAACGCTTCGCGAGACCAACCATTACCTCGACGCCATCGCTCCCACCCCGCTGGCGCCGGTGCGGCTGGCGGAGGATGAGCCGATCATCTGGTGCAAGCTGGAGTTTCTGAATCCCAGCGGCTCAACCAAGGATCGCATCGCCCGCCATATCCTGGGCAACGCCTGGCGCAGTGGAACCTTGCGGCCCGGCGGGTGGGTGGTGGAGGCGTCCAGCGGATCGACCAGCATCGCCATGGCGCTGGTCTGCGCGCAGCTTGGAGCGCGGTTCATGGCGGTGATGCCCGAGGGCGTCAGCAACGAGCGCGTGCTGATGATCCGCGCGTACGGCGGCGAAGTGCGCTTCAGCCCGCGCGCCGCGGGAATGCCCGGGGCGATTGCCGAGTCGCAGCGCGTGGCTGGGGAGTTGAATGCGTTTTTGCCCCGGCAATTCGACAACCCCGAAAACGCCGATGCCCACCGCCTGCACACCGCCCCCGAAGTCCTCGCGCAAATCCCCGGCGGCCAGGTCGATGCCATCGTCAGCGGCGTGGGCACCGGCGGCACGCTCGTCGGGCTGCACGCGGGCCTGGCCGCCGGCGGCCACGCCGTGCGCCCCGTCGTCGCCCGGCCCGTGCAAACGGATCGATCCATCGATCTGGAATGCTGCAGCCTCGCGGCGTGCCCGCCGGGCTTTAGCTGCCGAATCCCCGGCGTCGCCGACTGCATCTCCGGCATCTTCCGGAATGCGAAACTGCCGGGGTTGATCGAGACCAACGTGAGCGATGAGGAAGCGATGCAAACGACCCGCGCCCTGATCCGCCGGGGCTTTCCGGTTGGGCCCAGCTCCGGGCTGAACTACCGCGCCGCCGTCGCCGCGTATGCGTTGCTGGGCAAGGCGGACGCTCGGATTGTCACGGTCTTCGCGGATCGGATGGAGCGGTATTTCTCGACGGAATTGTTTTGTATGGCGGGGGCGTCGAGGGAAGAGGTCTGCCAGAAATGAGCACGACACCGCCTTTTGTCGCAGCCAGCGCAGAGTCGCGCAAAGTTCGCAAAGGCGCAGAGTCGCAAAGGCAACGCGATGTCGAAGAAGGTTACCCCCTCTTGAGCGCGGCCTTGTTCTTCTCAAAAAAACCCTTGGTGAAAGGCACGGCGGCGCCGCTGTCGAGTCCTTCGATCAGCTGAGCCGTCAATGTGTTCCTCAGCCTGGCCACACATCTATTCGCACTCAAAATCGACCGCCGTTACACCACATTCGTTCGGATTGATGTCACGCCGGAGTCGCCGCCGGAAGCGGACGCCAACGGCAATATGGTCCTGCATTGCACGTCCGAGCCTTTTCGATCTGAAGGACTCGTCGTGGACAACATTGAGTTGACGCATGAGGGCCCAGTTTGGAACCGCCTGGGCTTCGCATCATTTGATTCATCCGATGAGGTTGCAGATAATTCGGCGCAGGCGAAAGTTGGGTGGCGGCATCAGTTCTCTTTGATCTCGAATGGCGGCTTTGCCGAACCTCGATCGGCGGCAGGCGAAACCGGAGATTCCCGTATTAAGGTGTCCAGCATGGCCTTCGACAAATACTTCCGGCCTGTTTTGCCGGTTTTCCCGATTCTTTTTTGATCGGCGAGGGGAATGGGGCCGCTGCTCTTACTTCGGCGAACCCGCAGGCACCAGGATTTCCAGGCCCTGACGATTACCCCTTCGCGGCTATGGCGGACAAGTACTACTGGAATGTATTCGGCGAACCGGCGCCCGCGACGCACCCGGCGGCGATAGACATCAATGGATTTTCCGGCGAGCAATTTAAGGCTTCCGACTCCAGGGAGGATAGCATCTTCGAATTGCTCCATACGCATGCGCTCCCTCTCGGCTCATTTGCCATCTGAGTCTCGTTCCTGGTCAAGCAAAATCTGTTTGCATTCCACCCCCCAATAATACCCGCCCAACCTCCCGCCGGCGCCGATCACGCGGTGGCAGGGGATGATGAGGCCGACGCGGTTGGCGCCGCAGGCGCCGGCGACCGCGCGGCAGGCGGCGGGTTGGCCGATCGCCGCCGCCAACTGCTGGTAGCTGCGCGTCTGGCCACGCGGGATCGCGCGCATGGCTTCCCAGACGCGCCGCTGGAAGGGTGTGCCGCCCGCATCCGCCAAGTCACGATCCCGCGGCCGCCGACACTTTCGGGCCGCTGGCGAAGCGCTTGATCACATCGCCCCAGGTGGCGCCGACGCCTTTCACCAGTTTCTCAAACGCCCGGCTCTCCGTGCGTTTTCGCGCGTCCTCGATGGCGGATGCGGTGGTCCAGGCGCTGGTGATTTGGAAGCCTTTGTCGGTGGCTTCGGAGAAGCCGTAGAGGTAGCCGTTGCGGGTGTCGAGCAGGACGGCAGACGCGGTGCTGACCACCTGCGCCGTCTGGTTGGGCGAGAGCCCCAGCGTCAGCACCGTGAGCGGCGCCGCATGATCCTCAACGTGAAACGTCGTGTCGATGGTGTAGATCAACAGCATGTCGGCGTGCAGTGAGGCGGCGGCCTGCCGGAGCTCCAGATCGGTGTTGAGCTGCGCCGGCAGCAGCAGCCGATTCACCGGGGCGATGCCGGTCACCATCGGCAGCTTCATCAACTGCTGCCAGTCCTTGTCGGTTTCGATGTCGCGGGTGGTGATGACGCAGTAGTTGCCGGTGCCATAGGATTGGGCGGAGTCGGAATGATAATCCGGCGCCTGCACGCGCACGACCGCGATGCCGCAGGGAAAGCTCGCCAGCGGCGGCTTGGCGAGCGTCTGGTCTATCCCCGCGTCGGTGAGCGCTTCGCGGCTCACGCCCAGCTTCTTGAAATCCGCCGCCCGGCCGGGCGTGGCATAATGCGTCGCGCAGCCGACGGTTGCCAGGGACATGATGGTTGCGAATAACGCCACGACGGCGCGGGGCGTGCCGGTCCTTGCGTGCTCATTGAGCATTGCTCGTTCTCCTCTTTTGTAGGATCGCGCCGAATTCGGGTGCGAAACCCTTCGCGGGGTGCGGCTCAGCGAACCCCGCAAAGGCGAGTCGTTTTTCCCGAACCGGCACGAACAAGAGGTGAAGTGAGCGGAGGCAGGCGGAAGTTCATCAGAAAGTTAAAAATTGATTACACTTCGGCGGGTTGGCAGACCAGCGGATTTAATCGCGAGAATATTGTTGACGTATCACGGGCGTCGCGCCCGTGCGAATGGCGCGGTGGTCGCGGAATTGAGATATTGCCAATCTCAAAGCACCACGCACGGGCGATCCCCGCGTTCGCCGGCGGCTACTTCATCTTTTCCGCGTCCTTGGCCGGAGCCTCTTTCGCCTGATCCTTCAGCTCGGCCAGTTGCTTGCGCTGGGCGGCGGTCAGCAGCCGTTCGATTTTCAGGTCGGCTTCTTTCTGTATCGCCGCGATCCTCCGGCGTTGTGCATCGGTCAGCGTCAACTGCGCGTAGATGCCGGTCGGTTCGATTGCATTCTTTCCAACAGCGGAGGAGGGCGGAGCCGCTGCCGCGACAGGCCCGCCGCCTCTTGCGAGTATCGCGATTTGCGTCGGCTCGCTGACCATGATCTCCGGATGATCGCGGTAGGTTTGCACTCTGCCGGTGATTTGTAGTGTGGCGCCGTTGAAGACCGCGGAGAGATCGCCTTTGAAGGCTTTCTCCATCGCCGACTTGTTTTTGGCGAAGATAGCGGCCTGAAAGTCGCTGGATAGCGTATCCTTGAACTTGATGAGAAAGACTTTGCCGGTGGAGTTCCACTGCGCGGAAGAGACTTCGCCGATGACGGTCGCCTGCCGGTTTGTGGCGGCGGCCAGTGCCGCCTTGTCGCCGGCCTTGATCGGCGGTGGCCCGGCGACTGGGCGCACCTGGGCGAAAGCGAGTTGGCCGAGCGATAGGAAGAGCGCGGCGACGAGAAAAGGCCATTTCATCATTGATCGTCCTCCAAATTCATACGAACTGCAGGCTGGGGGGCGTTACACTTCAGCCGTTTGCGACGGCAGATGGTGAATTGCAGCGTCGAATGCGCTGGTCGTATCACGGGCGTCTCGCCCGTGCGTAGCGATTCGAGATTGAAAGGACCGCCGGTCATTGGCGTCGGCCCCCGGTGTAATCATCATATCCAATCGATCTACCGCGGAATGTTATGTCCTTGCTCCAATACTTTTTTTGGCCAGCCATCTGGCGCTCGATCTCCGGCTCGCGTGATCGTTACAACTCCGGCTGCTTCAACACCGCCCCCGTATCCGCGCTGGTCACCTGCGCCGCGTAGCGCGCCAGGTAGCCATGAGTAATTTTTGCCGGCGGACGTTTCCAGGCGGCGCGGCGCTTTTCGATCACGTCCTCGGGCACGTCCAGATCCAACCGCCGGCCTGGGATGTCGATGCTGATGATGTCGCCGGGTTCCACCAGCGCGATCGGCCCGCCCGCCGCTGCTTCGGGGCTGACGTGGCCGATGCATGCGCCCCGCGTCGCGCCGCTGAAACGGCCATCGGTGATCAGGCAGACGCTTTCGCCCAGGCCGCGGCCCATGATGTTGGCGGTGGGGGCGAGCATCTCCTGCATGCCCGGCCCGCCGCGCGGGCCTTCGTAGCGGATCACCACCACATCCCCCGCCTTCACCTTCCCGCCCAGCACGCCCTTGGCGGCGTCCTCCTCGCTGTGGAAAATCACCGCCGGGCCCTTGAAGTTGTGCATGCTCGGCGCGACCGCGCCGGTCTTGAGCACCGAGCCGTTGGGAGCAAGATTTCCAAAGAGTACTGCCAAGCCCCCCTTTTCGCTGTACGGATTGCTCAATGGCCGAATGACATCCGCATCCTTCACGATGGCGTCGGAGATATTCTCCCCCAGTGTGCGGCCAGTCACGGTGATGCAATCGAGGCTCAACGTGCCCGGCTTGCCCGCCAGCGTCTTGAGGATCGCGCTGATGCCCCCGGCGCGTTGGATATCCTCCATGTGATACTTTCCCGCCGGCGCCACCTTGCACAAGTACGGCACGCGCGCGCTCACTTCATTGAGATGCGCCAGATTAAACGGCTGCCCCGCCTCGATCGCCACCGCAAGGGTATGCAAAACAGTATTGGTGCTGCCGCCCATCGCCACGTCCAACGCAATCGCGTTTTCAAACGCCTTGTGCGAAAGAATGTCCCGCGGGCGGATGTTCTTCTTCACCAGCTCGACGATCATCCGCCCGGCTTCCTTGAATAGCTCATCGCGCTTCGGATCGGTCGCCAGGATGCTGCCGTTGCCCGGCAGCGCCAGGCCCAGCGCCTCGCACAGGCAGTTCATGGAGTTGGCGGTGAACATGCCCGAGCATGAGCCGCATGTCGGGCAGGCGTGCATTTCGATGTCGGTCAGTTCCGTCTCGGTCATCTTCCCCGCCGACACCTGCCCGACACCCTCGAAGACGCTGGCGAGGTCCACGGTTTTGCCGGTGGAAGTTTTCCCGGCGTTCATCGGACCGCCGGATACGAAGATGGATGGGATGTTCACCCTTGCCGCGCCCATCATCATGCCCGGCACGATCTTGTCGCAGTTGGGGATGCAGACCACGCCGTCAAAGCAATGCGCCCGCAGCATGGTTTCGATGCAGTCGGCGATCAGCTCGCGCGAGGCCAGCGAATACTTCATGCCGACGTGCCCCATGGCGATGCCGTCGTCCACGCCGATGGTGTTGAACTCGAACGGAATCCCCCCCGCCGCCCGCACCGCCTCGCGCACTTTTTTGCCGACCACGTCCAGATGCGCATGGCCCGGAATGATCTGCACGAACGAATTGGCGATCGCGATAAACGGCTTATTAAAATCCGCCTCCGACTGGATCACCCCCGTCGCCCGCAGCAGGCTGCGATGCGGAGCGCGAATGATGCCTTTCTTGATCGTGTCGCTGATGGCCATATATGCCTCCTGGAAAAATCCGGCAGTGGGTATTCTATCACATTCGGCGCGAAAACGCGGGGGGCGACCGACAGGTTATTCACCGGCAAGCTTCCGCAATCGCTTAAGCACGGTTGCACTAAACCTTTCAGTCGTTCCCGCGAAATTGAGTAGGCCGCGGGCAATGGCGATCAGTCCATCTTGATCCATGGCACCGACGTGGACATGCGCCGACAATCCCGACAGCGGAATGCGATCCGCATCTGAGACCAGCCAATGTGCCAGCTTCCCGCTGTGTTGAGTGACGAATCGAACATGCAACACATTGTCCAATTCAACGGCAACTTGATCGATGCGATATCCCTCGTCCAATCGCGCCTGGATCACACGGTTGACCATGTAACCCTCCGCGCTGAAGGCGGGCACCACGATGCAATCCTGATTGCCGCTGAACTCAAGAACGACCACGTATAAGTGCGGCTGGTTGCCATAACGTGGGCTTGCAATCTGAAATACCTTTCCTTGCATTGAGGCGTCCGACGTCATCACAGACAACCGGGCCAAGATAGCGAAATCCATTTCACCCCGCCAGCCGCCCTCGCATCGACCAAGCCACCGTCCGGCGCGGCGGCAGAACTGCTAAATCACGTCCCATTACTAACGCCGCGTGCAATCCGCTACGCATGTCGCGTATACTGTTACGTTACAGGAACAAATATGTCTGTCACGCAATCCTTGGTTCTCACGAGGCTGATCCCCTTCAACCCGCATCGTTTCGATGCGTGCATGAGTTTTCTGGCGCAGAAGATTTACGACCGGCCCCTTACGACTTTCGAGCTTGTGAAGCTGCACGTCATGACCGACGTGTTCCATGTGCTCCGAACCGGACATCAGGCGATTGGCGGTGAGTTGTGCGCGTGGACTTATGGTCCGGTCGTTGAGCCGGCATACCACCGCCTTAAGGAATGGGAGCATCGACATGAAGAATCGGGCCTACAGTTTCAGCCGACGGGTTATCAAATCGTGGATGGTGAGGTGACCGGGTTTTCCCCAAACGTCCCATTCGATCCCGAAGATTTGGCGCCCTCGGAACTCGACGCAATGGCCCAAGCCAGCGATTTGCTAAGGCCGATGAGCTTCGATCAGGCATTCTGGTTTTTCCACAGCGATCAAACGTTCATGGGCCGCGCGTATAACCATGCGCGGCGAGAAAGCCGCGCATTGGCTTGGGACGATATTATTGATGCCCACGATGCGCTTCGCGGCAGCAACCTCCAGCACCTCAAACAGCGTCTGATCTCCTACGGCTAACCCGAATCCGGTACACTCCCGCCAAGAATGGAAGACCCACGCTCAAACCAAGTAACCGGGCCCGGCGGCGAGGCGCTGTTCATAAACCCGTACAAGAGGAAACACCCCCGGCTCTTTCTGCCCAAGTATCTCACCGAGGAAGCGCAGCGGCTGATGATCGACCCGGCGGAACTCGAACGGGCAGGCGCCATTCTCAAGCAATGGGCCAACGCGGCTCTCGAAGGGCATCTCACGCAGAAGGAGACCTCGCTGGATGCCGAGTTCCTGCAGAAGATCTTCGGCGAAGCGCTCAACTACAAATCGATCAGCGACTCGCCGAATGATTATCACCGCGAGAAAAACCCCACCGTGCCGGGCGCGGGGATTGCCGATGGGGCGCTGGGGCTGTTCGCGTCCGGCAAAACCGTGCCGCCGACGGTCATCATCGAGTTAAAGGGCGCGAACACTGATCTGGATCACGACAAGACCAACGGCCGCACGCCGGTGCAGCAATGCTGGGATTATCTCAACCAGCTTCCCCAGACGCAGTGGGGGATCGTCAGCAATTACGTGACGATCCGGCTCTACCACAAGAGCCATCCGCAGCGCGCGTACGATGAGTTCACGGTCGGTGATTTCCTCGATCCCGTGCGCGTGCGGGAGTTTTATTACGTCTTCGAGAAGCAGGGCTTGCTGGGCACCCGGACCGGCAACACCTACGCCGAGCCCCGCGCCGTCAAGCTGCTCAACCGCACGCAAAACCAGCAGCGCGAAGTCGGCGATAAGCTCTATAACTACTACTCCCGGCAGCGCGAGCATCTCATCGGCGAATTGATGGACCGCAACGGCATGTCGCAGGATTTGGCGATCCATGCCGCCCAGCGATTGCTGGACCGCATTATCTTCATGGCCTTCTGTGAGGATCGCGGGCTGCTTCCTCCCAAGCTGATCGAAAGCACCTGGAAAAACGTTGCCCCCCTGGCCCGCGCCACCAACCCGCGCTGGCGGAATTTTCTCGATGCCTTTCACGCCATCGACCAGGGGCACGCGCGCCTCGATTTGCCGAAGGGATACAACGGCGGCTTGTTCAAGCACGATCCCCTCGTCGATGAACTCGACCTCGACGACCGCTGGGCCGACGTCTTCAAGAACATCGGCGATTACGATTTCCGCGAGGAAGGCGAAATCAGCGTCGATGTCCTCGGGCACATCTTCGAGCGATCCATCACCGAGCTCGAAAAATTGCGCGTCGTCGGCTTGTTCGGCAGCCAGGCCGGGGAGGCGCTGGGCGCCATGCCCAAGAGCGCGGAGCGCAAGCGGTTTGGCATCTACTACACCCCGCCCGATTTCACCCGCCTGATCGTCGAGGAAACGCTCGGCAAGCTGATCGCCGAGCGCGTCGATCCGCTGCCCGATCTCCAGCAGCGCATCGCCGAGATGCGCAAGCTCAAGGTCGTCGATCCGGCCTGCGGCTCGGGCGCGTTTCTCATCGCGGCCTACGAGCGGCTCGAGGATGCGTACGAGGAAATCGCCCGGCAGATGCGCATCGCCGGCCATCTGCAGGACGCGGTGAATCTGACCAACGCCTATGCCGACTACATTCTCTTCGAGAACCTATACGGCGTGGATTTATCCGCCGAATCCGTGGAGATCACGCAACTGGCCCTGTGGATCCGCTCGGCCCGCAAAGGAAGGACGCTGGTCGATCTATCAAGCAACATCCGCCGGGGAAACAGCCTGATCGCCGACAGATCGATCCACGCCGAAGCCTTCGATTGGCAAGCCGCCTTCCCGGCGATCTTCGCCAACGGCGGGTTCGACGCGGTGATCGGCAATCCGCCCTGGGAACGGATGAAAGTGCAGGAGCGCGAGTTCTTCTCGCTGGCGGCGCCGGAAATCGCGGCATCCGTGAATGCCGCCGACCGTCGCAAGCTCATCGCGACGATCGAAGCCAAAAGCCCCGGCTTGTGGAGCCGCTACACCGCCGCCCAGCAAGCCGCCGAGCGCACGCTCGCCTACGTGCGCAGCGAGAGCGCCAACTTCCCGCTGACTGGTCGCGGCGATGTGAACACCTACATGCTGTTCGCTGAGCTGGCCCGCCGGCTCGTTTCCCCGACTGGCCGCGTCGGCCTGCTGGTCCCCAGCGGCATCGCCACCGACAACACCACGCGCGTGTTCTTCGCCGATCTCATGGAATCCAAGACGCTGGCGGCGCTGTTTGACTTCGAGAATCGCAAACCGGTGTTCGCCGATGTGGATGGACGCTTTAAGTTCAGCGTTCTGTTGATGAGCGGCACGCAGGTTCGCCACGAGCACGCGCAATTCGTCTTCTTCGCGCACACGATGAAGGACCTCGCCGACACCAATCGGCATATCCGGCTGTCGCCGCGCGATCTGAAGTTGCTAAACCCCAACACGCGCACTTGCCCGATCTTCCGCACCCGCCGGGATGCGGAAATCACCAAGCGGATTTACCGCACCATTCCGATACTCGTCGATCAAAGCCGCAAGTCCGGCGGAAATCCGTGGGGCGTGAAGTTCTGCCGGATGTTCGATCAAACCAACGACGCCGAGCATTTCATAACCGGCGAAAAGCTCAAAGCCGACGGCTACACGCTCGACGGAAATCGGTGGATCAAAAAGAAGGACATTTATTTGCCTCTCTACGAGGCCAAAATGATCCAGGCCTACGACCACCGCGCTGCCGGTGTCCGCATCGCGGCGGGGAACTGGATGCGCCAGGGCCAGCCCGAGGAAACCAGCCTGGTCGAGCATCAGAACCCGGAGTTTGTGGCGCAGCCGAGGTATTGGGTTTCAGCCTCGACTACGTCGGCGCAGCTTAAGGGCGTGGAGCGCATTGGACTGATAGGCTTCAAAGACATCACCAGCGCAACCAATCGCCGGACGATGATTGCGTCGGCGATTCCATTCTCCGCGGTGACCAATCATTTCCCGCTACTACTCAGTGACTTGCCATGGCGGCGGCAGTTTTGCCTTCTCGGGAATCTCAACTCCCTGGCGTATGACTATGTGACTCGCCAAAAAGTGGGCGCGATCACGCTAAACTTCTTCATCGTCGAGCAACTCCCCACGCTCCCCCCGGACGCTTACGACGAGAAATGCCCCTGGGCAAAATCGAGGAAATTGGAAGACTGGATCGCCGACCGCGTGCTCAAGCTGACCTGCACCGCCAACGACATGCTTCCGGTGGGCCACGCCGCCGGCTTTACGCCGGGCGTCTGGAAATGGAAGGATGAGGAGCGCGCCCAGCTCCGCGCCGAGCTCGACGCCGCCTACTTCCACCTGTACCGCCTGACCCGCGAGGACGTCGAATATATCCTGGGGACGTTTCAGGGAATCGCCAGGGAAGATGAACAGGCCCAGGGCGAAGGATTTACGCGGCGGTTGATTTTGGAGGCATATGACGCCATGCAATAACTCGCGGGCGTGGGCACATGATTCTCACATGAATGAGGTAAGGGACCGTCATTGCGGCGCTAACATTGACCGAACTGTCGCCGACTGATACCCTGCCGCCAGAAAGGCGGCGATATGAGTGAAGTCAAATACGACGAGATCGGCTATTGGTCCGAAGTGAAACTGGACATCGTGAAGAAATACGCTGTCGCGTATTCAACCGTCCTCGCCGCCCAACCGAATATCAAATCGCACATCTACATAGACGCCTTCGCGGGCCCGGGCACACACATTTCCAAGGCAACGGGTGACTTCGTGGCGGGCAGTCCGCGAAACGCACTGCTGGTCCATCCACCATTCAAGGAATATCACTTCATTGATCTGGAGGGCTGGAAGGCTAACCTTCTTCGTGAGCTGAAGGGCGATCGGGCCGACGTCTTTGTTTACGAGGAGGACTGCAACGAAGTCCTCTTGAAGAAAGTTTTCCCGCGTGTGCGCTACATGGATTATCGACGCGCGCTATGTCTTCTGGACCCATATAAGATAAACCTGAACTGGGAGGTGATAAAAACCGCCGGGCAGGAGAAGAGCATTGAGATATTTCCGAATTTCATGGTAATGGATGCAAATATGAATGTTCTGAAGCACGATCAGTCGAAAGTGCTGGAAAGTCAGGCCCAGCGCATGACCACGTTTTGGGGCGACGAGTCATGGCGCGATGCAGCCTACGAAAAGAGCGCCGGTCTCTTCGATGAGATGCAATCCAAATCCACCAACTCGGCGCTTGTCGAAGCGTTTCGAAAACGACTAAAGGAGCAAGCGGGTTTCGCGTTCGTCCCCGAACCCATCCCGATGCGCAACACACGCGGAGCGGTCGTCTATTATCTATATTTCGCGTCGCCCAATGAAACCGGCGCGAAGATCGTGAAAGATATTTTCGACAAGTACCGAAACACGGGAATGCACTGATGGCAACCGGAACCTCGATCGAATGGACAGAGGCCACCTGGAATCCGGTGACGGGCTGCACGATGCTCTCCCCGGGCTGCGCGCACTGTTATGCCGAAAGGATGGCGAAGCGCCTACAGGCCATGGGTCAGCGGAATTACGTCAACGGATTCCGATTGACGCTGCAACCTCACATGCTCGACACTCCGCTGCGGTGGAAAAAGCCCAGGACGATCTTCGTAAACAGCATGTCGGACTTGTTTCACAGGGATGTGCCAACCGATTACATTCAGCAAGTATTTGCGGTGATGAACAAAGCCCATTGGCACACCTATCAGGTGCTGACCAAACGCGCCGATCGCCTCGTCGAGCTTGACTCGTCGCTGGACTGGCAAAGCCACGTTTGGATGGGCGTGAGCGTCGAGCACCAGAAATATATCCACAGGATAGACGATCTCCGCAAGACGCGCGCAAAGGTGAAATTTCTTTCACTTGAGCCCCTGTTGGGGCCGCTTGCGAATCTTGATCTGCGCGGCATCGATTGGGCGATCGTGGGCGGCGAATCAGGGCCGGGCGCCCGGCCCATCGAACGAGCATGGGTGACCGATATTAAAGACCAGTGCCTCCGCGCTGGAGTTGCCTTTTTCTTTAAGCAATGGGGCGGCTTTCAGAAAAAGCGTGCCGGGCGGGAATTAGACGGGCGCACCTGGGATGAGATGCCGGTGCTGGGCTCCAAGCGGGGCGGGACGTCGCTGGCGGTTTTGGGCGCCGTCTAATACCGCCGGCGTTCCACGGACGCACAGGCGGCATTAACGGTTCTCCTGCCCTCGCTGCGCCGTTTTCGCATCGCCAACCACGCGACCAATTCTATGCATTCGCGGGCGTGGCATTTCACATGCGCTCGTACCCATGTCTCGCTTAGTCGCCCCACCGAGAAACACTGGAGGATGGGCCTTGATGTTTTCCGGAGGGGAGCCCCACACTCGCACCGCGAAGCGGGCTCCGCGCATTTATATTTATCAGAATACCGAACGCATCAGCGGCCTTCCCTCAATTGCCCCTCCCCAAGCATAGATAAACGCGCGATCGCTAATTCGATTCTGTTATACTGACGGCATGGTCGGCTCAACCCCGAAGGTCCTCCACCCTACCCTCCCCCGGAGTACCGGAAGAGGGGAATGTGCAACAAAATCCGAGTGACGCATCACGCGAATTTGCACGCAAATCCGCCATGTTTTCATCAAGTGACCCACGCGGGCACCCCCTCGGACACTTGCTCCATGTGCGCGCGTCAATCCGGTGTTGTAAGCACAGTATATACAGCGGCTTATGAGACAAGCCGCATTATCTCGGTAACTCCGGAAACCTCCAAAACGCGTAACATTTTGATTCATCGGCCACCCTTTTCCCGCCCGATGCAATTGGGTCGGGGGTTTGCTTTCAATCCCCCGCTCTTTTACGATTCGCAGTTCCCTGCCCGCCTAAGGATTCGTTTGCACGCCGGTAAGGCGAGGGACATTTTTCATCAGGAGATCGAATGTCGGTGGTTCGCCGCAAGACGCGCAAGGTAATGGTTGGTGACAGGCAGCATGGTTTCGTCGGCATCGGGGGCGACGCCCCGGTGGCGCTGCAGACCATGACCAGCACCTATACCTACGACATCGACGCCACCGTCAAGCAGATCAACGCCCTGCATCAGGGCGGGGCTGATCTGGTGCGCGTGGCGGTGCCCGACAAGCGCGATACCGAGGCGCTCAAGGAAATCATCAACCAGGTGCGGCTGCCGATCATCGCGGACGTGCATTTCCATTTCGAGCGGGCAATCGAGGCGATCGAGGCCGGCGTTCATAAAATCCGGCTCAACCCCGGGAACATCAAGGATCGGCCCAAGGTGGAGAAGGTGATCGCCGCCTGCCGGGAGCGCGGCATCCCCATTCGCGTCGGCGCCAACGAGGGCGGCATCGTCGAGCGCGGCAACAAGAACCAGCGCGCCGAGGAGAAAGCCGCCCTCGATCATGATTACAAGGGGCAGATGACCGCCATCATGGTCGAGAAGCTCGATGAGTATCTGCGGATTTTCGCCGACAACGATTTTTACGACGTGGTGCTGTCGGCCAAGAGCGTCGATCCGGAGATCGTGCTGTCGGCGTACAGCGAATGCAGCCGGCGTTTCGATTTCCCGCTGCACCTGGGCGTCACCCACGCCGGCCCTCCCGAAACCGGACGCATCCGCTCGGTGGTGGCCTTGGGCGCTCTGCTGGCGCAGGGCATCGGCGACACCATCCGCATCAGTTACGCCGCCGATCCCATCTACGAGATCGAGGATGGCAAGGAATTGCTACAGGTTTTGGGCCTGCGGCTGCGCACCGAGCCGGAGCTGATCGCCTGCCCGACCTGCGGGCGCATCGAGATCGATTTGATTTCGATGATGTCCGAAGTCCGCCGGCGGCTCGCGGAAATAAAGGTGCCGGTGAAAGTGGCGGTCATGGGCTGCGTGGTCAACGGGCCCGGCGAATGTGAGGGCAGCGACGTCTCCGTCTTCGCCGGCAAGGGGCGCGGCGTGATCTACGTCTCCAACCACGAAGGCGTCGCCGAGCAGGTCGCCACCGTCCCCGAAGACCAAATCCTCGACCGCCTATTCGAGGAAGTCCGAAAATTCGCCGACAAAGTCCAGCGCGGCGAGCGCAAGCTCAAAAACGCCACCATCGACATCAAGCCCCCCGCTCCCATCGGCGAACTGGGCAGCGGATGGGAAAAGATTAAGCGCGAGGGGATGTCGCTGCCGGTGATGCGGAAGTAGCCGTTATAATGCGACAACTCACTGTCGCATCTCGCCACTGCACCAAGTCTCCCTCCCCGGCCCGCCCCCGGCGTACCGGGGGCGGGGGAAGGAGTCGCGACGAATGTCACGCACGCCCAAGTGGACGCTTCGAATATTTCTGATGCTGGTCGCTGGCATTTTCTGCCTGTCGGGCTGCCATCGTGGGAAGACTCCTGAGGAAATCGTGGTGTATTGCGGCGTGGATGAGCCGTACGCCAGCCAGGTCTTTGCGGATTTCGAGAAGGCGACGGGCTTGCACGTCGCGGTTCGGTATGACATCGAGTCGAGCAAATCGGTGGGGCTGGCCGGGCGGCTTGAGGCGGAAGTGGATCATCCGCGGGCCGACGTTTGGTGGGGAAGCGAGGCGTTTCTAACCGTGCGGCTGGCCAGCGAAGGAGTGCTGGCCCCCTACGCGCCGCCGGGGACGGCGGATATTTCCGATGACTTCAAAAACGCGCAAGGGTACTGGACGGGAGTCGGCGTGCGGGCGCGCGTGCTGGCGGTGGCACGAGGGAGCATGAAGCCGGCGTTTGCGATCACCGGCATCGCGGATTTGGCCGACCCGCGCCTCAAGGACCGCGTGGCGATGAGCCGGCCCACCGCCGGCGCAACCGGCGCGCATATCGCCGCCTTGTATGTCGTCTGGGGACCGGAAAAGGCGCGGGCGTTTTTCCGCAAACTGCACGCCAACGGCATGGCCCTGCTCGGCGGAAACGCGGAAGTCGCCGACCAGGTGGGAACCGGCAACTACAGCCTGGGCCTCACCGACAGCGACGACGTCACCAACGCCGCCGCCAACGACGGCAAGCTCGACCAGGTTGTTCCCGACCAGGCCGGCGCAGGAACCTTGGCCATGCCGACCACCGTCGCCCTGGTCAAAGGATCGAAGCAGGAAGCCAACGCAAAAAAACTCATCGATTATCTGGTCAGCAAACAAGCCGAGCAGAAACTGATCGATCTGAAATTCGCGCGATGGAGCGTACGCAGCGGCGCCGGCAAAAATATCAGGGCAATGAAAGTGGACTATGACGCCGCCGCCAAAATCTATCCGCGCGCCCAGCGCGAAGCGACGGAGATTCTGGATGGGAGAACGCCTTGAAGTGACAGAGCGTGCGCTCGCACGCATCACTCGTTTGGCCGCCGCCCGCAGGGCCGCGCTGAGGCGAAGAAGACTTCACTCTTGCACATTAATTGAGAAGCGTCGCGCCTTGTGGTCCTACGCACGAAAGCGGCGGGGACGCCGCTTCTACGAAGGGCCGCGCAAATAGAATGGGCGTCTCGCCGCTTTTGGTCTTCCGGCAGCCGAAGGAAAAGCGGCGGGGCGCCGCTTCTACTTGAGGGGCGCGCGTAGAAGCGGCGTCCTCGCCGCTTTCGACCTTCGCAAACCCAGGCACATCCCGGGGACGCCGAGGGTACGGAACACCCGCGGTGGCTTGTATATGAGGACGCCTTGTGGGTGAGGCGTCATCCCTTTATTGTCTATGCGATGACGCCGTGACCGGCGTCGGTCTTCTCGTTTGCAATCGTCTCTTGGATCATTCTCGCAGTGAACCCAGACACCCCGCCTGATGCTGAATCGACTTCCCTGCCACCGGGCGCCATTGAGTACCGATCCCCCCAGACTCGCGCCGCGCGGTCGCGCGCATGGGCCAGGGTCGATTGGTCGAAATGGGTGACGGCATCCCCCGCGGTATTGGTGGTGGTGGTGTGCAGCGTGATGCCGCTGGCGTGGATGCTTATCGTCGTGCTGGGGAATCCAGCGGTGCGGGCGGAGTTTTCACTCAGCGCGTTCCGAACGGCGTTGCTGGGCCGCACGCTCGCGTACAACGCCTCGGCGGCGGCGATCGCCACGATCATGGGGTTGCCCGCCGGCTTCGTGCTGGGGCGCGGGCGCGGGCCGCTGGTGAAATTGCTGTGGATCATTCTGCCAGCGGCGCTGCTCATGCCGTCGCTTTCATATGCCTATGGCTGGTCGCAGTTCGTGCGACTTGAATTGCCCCGGCTGCGCTGGCTGCATGAGCATGAGTTTTATCTGGGGATTTTCGGGGCGTTTCATCTGCCGATTCACATTACCTTCCGCCCCAACGGCGCGGCAGACGTTTTCCGCTGCATCTGGTCATTGGGTTCCTGGCTTTGGGCGGTGCCGGCGGGGCTTATCGGCCTGGCGCTGCGGCGGATGGACAGCAGCGTGCAACAGCAGGCGCTGCTTGATGGGGCATTGCACCGCGTCACGTTTCGCCAACTCGTTGGGCCGATCATCGCTTCGCTGGCGATCGTCACCGTGCTGGCGACACAGGAGTTTGCCGTCTATGAACCGACCGGCATCAGCGTGGTGGCGACGGAAGTGCGCATGGTGTTTGACACCGGCGCGATGAGCTCCGCGGACAACTCGATTGCCGCGGTCAACCCCGGCACCAAGGGGGGCGGCATGCGCTCGCCCGACCAGCCCGCCCGCGCCGCGGCGGCCGTGGCGACGGCAGCGCCGCTGCTGGCGATTACCGTGTTGCTCGCCCTCATCGTCGGCTGGGGCGCGACCACCGCATCGGCTTCCGACGCCCTGGCGGTGAATGACTGGCCGCCGGCGCTGGATGCCTCGCGGTGGACGCTGTTCGTCACGCTGCTCCTCATCGCGCTGAACATCGGCGTGCCGGTCTGGGCGCTGATCGAATCATTGCATCGCGGCTTTTCTCCGAGCCTCATGTGGAATCAATTTGGGCCCAAGGTGGTGGGGGCGATGTTCGTCGCGGCGCTGGCGGCGGTGGTGGCGCTGGTCGCGGCGCTGTCGGCCTCGGGCAAATGGATGCGCGGGCTGCTAGCGGTCGCGGGAGCCAGCTTCCTGGTCGGCGGCCAACTGCTGGCCATCGCGCTCATCCGCATCTACAACCGGCCTGGATTCGACTGGGTGTACAACTGGTTTGTCATCGCGGTGATCGCCTATGTGGGCCGGTTCGGCTGGCTTGCGATGGCGGCGGGCCGGGGCACCTGGGGCCGGCCCTGGCGCGACCTGCGCGACATGGCCGCCGTCGATGGCGCCGGAACGCTTCGCACCGCCGCCGCCGTCGTCTGGCCGCTGGCATGGCCCACGTTATTGGCCGGCGGGATGATTGTCGGAGCGCTGTCGCTGACCGAGGTGCCCGCCACCGTTTTGCTGATGCCTCAACACCCCCAGGTGCTCACGCCAACGCTCATGACCTGGGTCCACATGTCGCACTACGATCCGATGATCGAAGCATCCCTGCTGATGATGGGCACCGTGCTGCTGCCGGCATTGGCCGCCGTGACTTTGGCGGGCCTGGGACTGCGCGCCCTACGGCGCGGTGAACGGAATGCCGCGTGAAACTCCGAAATCCGAAGCACGAAATCCGAAACAAATTCAAAAGCAAGAAAAACGGAAAATTCAAAGGGCGCGTCCGGTGGTGTGATCTTTTGAGTTTGCTTTATTTGAGTTTTGAGATTGTTTCGGATTTCGACATTCGGATTTCGGATTTTTATCCCCTCCGCATTCCGGGTCGCTTCATTTCTCCTTTAGCTCCAGCCGCAGATAGTCATATTCCACGCCGCTCATCACACCGGCGGGCGGGATGGTTAGCTTGAGGACATTTTCGCCGGCCTTCATGAGGGCGGCATCAAACGGGATATCGCGTTCGTACCAATATCCGCGGATGCCATCGCGGCGGATGGCGGCGGTGTCGCGCAATGGGCCCGAGGAGCCGGCGGGTTTGTCGTTCATGGTTGCGTCGATGTGCCGCGCGCTGGTGGCGGCGAAGGACAGGCGGAGCGTGGCTTTGCCATGGGGCGCGTTGGGGAGGTTGAAGATGATCGACCAGGGAGTGCCGTTGAGGCGGTCGGGGCGGGGGCATTGGCAATAGTTCCAATCCTTGTGGTAGTCGCTCTTGCCGATGGTGAAGTTGACATCGCCGGGAAAATCCTTCGGATACTCGTTGTATAGGCCCCACTGCCAGTAATGATCGCCGTGGAGAAATTCGCCGGCGGTGCGATCGGGGATGCCGATCTCCCAAAGCTGACGGCCAAACCGAAGCGGCTTCCATTGTAGATGGCCCAACTCCAATGGCTTGCCCGGAAGGACCGTGATGTCGGCTTTCGCGTACTCTCCAAGGACGTTGTCGGCGATGGCATGCAGGGTATAAACGCCGGGGCGCACGTTGGGGATGGAGAAATGGCCCTGAGCGCCGGCGCGCACCCAGAATTGGTAGTGCTTGGCGTCGAGCTGCCAATCGACCGTCGAGGATCGCCCGCGCCGGTCGGCGACCGTGTAATCGGGCGCGGTGAGGCCCACCAGCAGATGAGTCAACGGCGCAGCGCGCCCACTTGATGAAAAAGTAGCGGGAGCGCCGACGACTTCGGATGGGATCCCATTGAGAGTGTGTCGCGCTTTCCCCTCCCCCGGCACTCCGGGGGAAGCGAGCGGAATTGGCGGCTGCCCGCGAGCGGGTAGGGTGGGGGCCGACGGTATTGCACCCAGCGGCCCGGCCCCCACCCCAACCCTCCCCCGGAGTACCGGGGGAGGGAGAAGAGCTTCGTCGGCGCGCCGGATAATGGATGACGACGGCGGCGGCATTTTCATCACGCCAGCACTGTGGGCTTGCGGATCATCCAATGTGAGTTGCCCGGAAACACTGGCGCGCTGCGCGCGATGCGGATAATCGACGCCATTCACCCATTCGTACGGCCACGCCTTCGCCTCGCGCGCGGCCTGGGTCAATGCCTCCTTCCACATGGCAACGGGCGTGGGGCCGGCGTTGCAGTAGATGAGGAATGGGCCGATCACCTTCGTCCAGCTTTCACCCGCGGCGATCACGCAGGAGCTACCCCCGTAATGGCTGCCGCGCCAGTAGTTGAGCAGGCAAGGGGGCGCGGGGGCGTCGAGGTTGGAGCCGAACGTGGCGTCGCGATGCACGCACAGCTCGACTTTCGTCGGGCCGCCGCTGAGGTATTCGATGGTCGGGTTGATGAACCAGGCGCCGATAGGTTGTTTGGTGCTCGACCAGCCGAATGCCGGCGTATCAAATTGAACGGCGGTGTAATCGTACTTGTGCTCCACATGTCCCTTATACTTGCCGCTGTTCATGCGGCGGGCTTCCTTCATGTTCATCACGGTGCCGTGGTCCCAGTCGTAGGCGGTGATGGCCTCCTGGTTTCGGCGGGCATCGACAGTCATCCAGTCGAACAGTTTGTCGCTGAGCTTGGCACAAAAGCGCGCCTCGCCGATGGAGGTTGCGGGATATCGCGGCAGATGGGTGAAGATGGCGTAGGTGTAAAGCCCGGTTTCGCCGCGCCCGAGGGCATAGCGGATCTCGATGTCGGCGATGGCGCTTCCGCCGGGGCCGGCGCCAAGCGGCTTGCCGTCGCAAAAGCCTTTGATCGCGATTTCGCCGCGCGCGCCGTCATTGGTTTTGGGATTGATTGTGATGCTTTGCGACATTCGCGCTGCGGCGGCGGCGTGCGACCAATAGCCGCCGGGATGGCGCGGGTCGCCGTTTAGTACCTCCGTGCCGTTGAATTGAAGCGCGTTCAGGGCGCCGGATCGTTTGAGAACGGTGGCGCGGATGATTCCGTTGGAAAGGATATAGGCGTCGGGTGTTTCGACGATCTTGACCGAGGGTGGCGCTGGGGCCGCGGCGGATGCGGGCGATGGGATGAAGGCTGCGACAAAGAGAACCAATAGTGGGATCAATCGCATAAACTTGACTCCGTACAAAACAGCCGGACATACCGCTTCGATTTTTGTTGTTGTGACACGGGCGTCTCGCCCGTGCGAAGCACCTGGGTGCTGCGAAAAAACGGGTCAGTTGACTCTTGGTTGCAACCCGCACGGGCGAGACGCCCGTGTCACGATTCACATTCTGTTCCCGCCTCAATGGTCGCGTAATTGCTGATTTTGGCGATTCGTGAAGCGCTTACGCGCGTGACAGCATTAGTACCCGGCGACTTTCCCGCTATACCGCCGATCCGCGACGCCGATGTAGGTGTTGGGCTTTTCCACCCAGATTGTATGCGCATCGCCCTGCGGAAGTGGGCCGGTGCGGACGATGATGTGGCCCATTTCCTTTAGCACCTTCATGGTCTCGGGATATCGTTCGGGAGCTTCAAAGGTGATGCGGTCGGGAAGCCATTGATTGGAGAAACGCGGGGAATCGACGGCGGCTTGGATCGGCATTCCGAAATCAAACACGCTAACCATGATATTGAGGACCGTGTGCGGGATGGCCTGGCTGCCGGGGCTGCCGGTGATCAATTTGACGCGGCCATTTTTAGCGACGATGGTTGGCGTCATGGAGCTCAGCGGGCGTTTGCCGGGCGCGATGGTGTTGGGCGCGGTGCCGATGTCGCCGCCGGCGGTGGTGACGCCGGGGAACATGTTGAAGGCGCGCATCTCGTTGTTGAGCAGAAAGCCCATGTTTCTCACCACGATGCGAGATCCCCATCGGCGTTCAAGCGTGTAGGTGTTCGCCACCGCCATCCCATCGCGGTCGATGATCGAGAAATGAGTGGTGTCCTTCGATTCGGGCGCCAGGAATATGTCCCTGGATAAATCCGCGCTGCGCGTGGCCTTGTGCAGGTCAATGGTTTTGGCGAGTTGCTCGCCGTAAGCGGGGCTTATGAGTTTGCTGGGAATGTGGACGAAAGCCGGGTCACCCAGATAGCGGGCGCGATCGTAGTTGGCGCGGCGCATCGCCTCGGCCATTACATGCATCAATTCCGGCGACCATCGTCCCCAGGCTCTCAGATCGAAAGCCTGAAGTATATTTAGCTCCTCCAGCAGGCAAACCCCGCCGGAACTGGGCGGCGGCGGGACGTAGACATCGTACTTTCCCCGGTAGCGGGTCGTCAGCGGCTTGCGCGCGATTGCATGATAGCTGGCCATATCTGCGGCCGTGATCAATCCATTGCCTCGCCGCATCTCGGCGACGATTCCTTTGGTGAATGGCCCGTTGTAGAAAGCGTCCGGCCCCAGGTCCGCCAGCCGTTGCAGCGTGCGCGCTAGGTCTGCCTGCACCATGATATCGCCCGCACGCCAAAGTCCGCCGCCGGGCTTTCCAAAGACGCGCTGAAACTCGGTGAAATCCCGGCATAGGGGCAATGTATCATTGAGCGAGCCGGCCAGGTTGGCATCGACCACATAGCCATTGCGCGCCAGCGCGACCGAGGGTTGAAGCAGTTGCCGCCATGGGAGTGAGCCGAATCGGCGATGTGCCATCTCCATCCCGCGAATGGTTCCGGGGACGGCGACGTCCTTGCAGGTGAATTGCGATTCGGTGCGGTTGAACATGGTAGCCCACGCCGCCGCCGGGGCGCATTCGCGGTAGTCGATCGCAACGGGAGGGCCCTTGCGGGGCGCGGGATGGATGAGCATGAACCCCCCGCCGCCGAGGTTGCCGGCGATGGGGTAGGCCACGTCCATCGCAAACGCGGTGGCAACGGCGGCATCCACCGCGTTACCCCCCTGCTTGAGGATCGCCAGTCCTACATCGGTCGCCGGGCCGGATACGGAAACAACCACGCCGTTGTGACATTCGACGAAATGATCGGTGTTGGCGATGGGCGCGGGATGAGTTGAGGGCGCCACATGCGAAGCGACGTGAGTCCCACAGCCGCACGCGAGAATCGCCAGGAGGGCCGCGCCGAGGGCGGCAAGGAGAACAGGCGTACCGGGGGAGGGGGAAGTGCTTGGCCCGCGCAACAGAACCGGGATGACGATGGCCGCCATATTTTCATCAACCCACCCCAGCCCTCCCCCGGAGTGCCGGGAAAGGGAAAAGCGTGTGGGCGGCGCGACAGAAATCGGCCGACAATGAATGCGTCGTGTCGTTCTCACGCCAGAACCTGAGCCTCTCCCGACGTCACGGCTTCCCGCGGCGGACAGCCTTCAAATCCCGCCAACTCGCGTGGTCGCGCCATGGCGTAGGCGACAACGTGGAGCGCGGAGCAGGCCAGCAGGAACACGCCGACGACGATCGGCCAATACCACGTTTCGTAGCGCGAATGCCTCATCCACCCATACATGGCCAGCGCGAACGCCGCCCCGAGCATTCGGCCAAATCCATCGAGCAGATTGAGCAGCCCCAGGCACGATCCCATGGCGGCGTCGCTGCTGTGGCGCTTTGCCGTCTCGTCCAGACAGGGGGTCATCAGCACTTCGCCGCAAATAAAGATGGCGATTGCAACCGGCAGCATGATCGGGTGCCGGGCGAAAATCAATAACAGCAATCCCGCGCAATACAAAAGCACCGAAACCACCGACCACCACTCCCACTTAAACCCCCACTTGTACAGTTTCGCGGACATATAGACGGCCAGGAAATGGGCTCCGATCAGGGTGGTAATCAGGCTGGTGAGGTAAACGATCCAAACCTTCTCATTGGAGTGATACTGATCGATCACATACTTGGGGATGATCGTGCCCCAGCAGCCGTAAGGAAGGACAAGCGCGAATCTTCGCAGGCCGTCGGAAAGGAATAGCTTGTTCTTGCACAACGCCCTTACGTTTGCCGCGCCCAAGCTATTTTTTGGATGTGCAACGGATGGCGCCGGGGCCGGAGCCAGCCCGATCGCCAGCGGAAGATGCAACAGGCCGAGCGCCACCGCCAATGGCCCATAGCCAACGCGGGTTGTCATTTGGAAGGCGATGGTGTTGCCGATGAATGAGCCGGTATTGAGCAGCGTGGCCCGTTTGGCCACCGATTTGCGCAGCACGTCGGCGGTGGAATGGATCACCAGGATGGTGTTGAGGGCGATTTTCCCGAGTACGAATGCAAGACCCGCGACGAAGACCGCCGCCGTCGAAATCACAAACCCCGGCCGCGTTGAGATCACCAGGAAACTGCATAGTCCCAGGCAGATCGTGGTAGTCAGGGCGATCCGCGCGGAGGTGCGATCGGTGTACCAGCCGGCCAGCGGCGCGCAGATCGATTGGGCGAACATGTAGCCGGGGATCAGGAAGGCAATTTGGACGTAGGACAGGTTTCCCAGATGCTGGAAAAGCGGAAAGGCATAAGGGAGAAACGCGCCGCGCGTGAGGAACAGGAGGCCGATTGCGATGCAGACCAGCCAGATCGCCGACGTGGACTTTGAGCGCGCCGGCATCTCACCGCACCTCATATAGATCCGACCACGATGCGATGCGATTCACGCCGGCGCGGATGTCATCGGCGTTGTCGGAAAGCAGTTCGATATAGAGCGGCGCGCGGTAGCCGCCGCTGGCCAGGCCCACCGGTTGGCCGCTCTGAGCGCGGACTTCGTGATAGAGATAGCCGGGCAGTTGGGGCACCTCTTCCAGGTGACGGATGGTTTGCAAGACGCCGGCCCGCGCGGGGAATGGCGTGACGATGGCCGCCGCGCTGCTTCGCGTGCGGCGAAGGTCCGGGGCCTGGCCCTGCAATATCTGATAGTAGGCGTACAGCACATCCATGCCGAACGCCATTTCGAGGATGCGCGGTCGGTTGCCGCCGGGCCGGGCGGCGATCTCGCCGAGGCGCGATCCGATGAATTCAACGTGTGCCGCGGAACTGGTCATCTCCAGCGCCTTCACGCCGGCCGCGGCCAACGCCGCGAGCTCCTCCTGCTCAGCCGTGGGCAAGGCGGACGGAACCACGCGCGCGAAGTGGTGAAAATCATCAATCCCCACATCCCGGCCCGTCAGCACGTCCACTACCGGCGTTGTATAAACCTTCCCACTTTGGTCGATCAGGCAATCGATCGAGGTGTTCTTCCCGTCCAGATATTCGGCCAGCACGACGACCAGTTTCTTGCCGCCCTGGCCAAGCCGTTCGTAGTATTTGGGAACCTCATCACACATCGCGCGATAGTTGGCCAGCAGCATCTCCGGCGTAGTGTTGCAGGTGGACCACATGCTGGCCGAGACGTTGGCCGGCTGCAGGAAAACCGGATACCCCAGTCGGCCTGCATGGTCCAACAAATCGGCCTGGGAATTGACGACGTGGAACCGCGCGGCGGCCCGCGGCCCGATTCGCTCATGCAGCCGGCGGCGCATGATACTCTTGTCCAGGCACAGCCCCGCGGATGCAGGCGTAATGCCCGGCAGACCCAGCGCCGCGGCTACCTGCGCCGTCTGCGCCACATAAAACTCAATCACATTAAACAGGCAGGAAATCTTAAACCGCCCCTGAATCCCCCGCACGGCTTCGATGAGCTCGGACAGCGGGCGCGAGAAATCAAACCGCTCAACCACCGCGAAGCCGGATACATCGCCGAGCCGCGCTTTGCTGTTGGTATCGACGAGGATACCCAGCGGCAAGCCCTGCTTTTGAAGGCTCTCAAATTCGCCCCGCCGAACCATGCCCAGAAACAACACAATCCCCGATTGCAATTTATATCTCCGTAAAGGACGCGCACCTCACGCCAGCGCCTGCACAAAACGCTCAAGGCTTGTCAAGCCGGTGATGATGTCGGGCCTGGGTATCGCATAGGATATGCGGACATGGCGGTCGGAGCCAAAGGCCGAGCCGGGGACGACGGCGATGTGCGCGTGTTCCAGAAGCACTTCGGCAAGCTCCTCCACCGTCTGTATTTTCTGCCCGGCAAACGACCGATTCAGCAAGCCTCTCACATCCGGGAAAAGATAGAACGCGCCGGTCGGGATGACGCAGGTGACGCTGGGAATCCTGCCCAAGAGTTGCAGCGCCGTTTCCCGCTGAAACCCAAGCTGCTCGCGGACGTCGGCCACGAACGCATCGTTGCCCGGCTCCATGGCGGCCAATGCCGCGTATTGCACGAGGTTGCTGGCGTTGGATGCGGTGTGGCTCTGCAGGTTTGCGATGGCCTTGATAACCGGCAGCGGGCCGGCCACGAACCCCGCCCGCCATCCGGCCATGCAATAGGTCTTGGAAAACGAACCCACCAGAATCGTCCGCGCCTTCATTTCCGGGACGAGTTTCACGATGTTGACATGATGGGCGGGCGCGTACACCAGCTCGTCATAGCATTCGTCGAAAATGCAGGTGATGTCGTGTTCGATTGCCAGGCGGGCGACTTTTTCAAGGATGCCGGCGCCGTACACAACGCCGGTGGGATTGTGCGGCGTGTTGAGGATCAGCCCGCGCGTGCGGGGGGTGATGAGCCCGGCGAGTGCATCAATGTCGATCTGAAAATTATTATCCGCGGTCGGCAGAAAAACCGGCGTTGCACCCGCGAGCCGAACTTGTTCGGGGAAGGTCACCCAATAGGGCGCGGGGATAATCACCTCGTCGCCGGGCTGGAAGCAAACGAAGGCGGCGTTAAACAGAGCCTGCTTGGCGCCTGCGGTGAAGCCGACTTCCTCTGGCGCGTAGGCCACGCCGGTTTTCCGGATGACTCGCGCGGCCAGTTGCTCGCGCAGTTGCCGGATGCCCAGCGTGTCGCTATACCGCGTCTGCCCGCTGTCCACCGCCCGCCGAACGGCATCCTTGATGATCGGGCTGGTATCCCGATCGAGCTCGCCGGCGGCGAAGTTGATCACATGCACGCCCTGCCCCTGCAATTTGCGGGCGCGGTTGCGCATGCCGGACGTCTGTGAACCTGTCAGCGCCAAAGCGCGTTGGGCGAGGGGCAAGGCATTTCTCCTGAAGGAAGAAAAGATCACCACGGAGACACGGAGGCGCGCCCGGTGGTTTGGCACGCCGCTCTCCAAACATTCAAATTGGGCAATTGTTCGTCATCACGGCAAGCGAGATTCGAGACGCGTCACGTATCACGGGCGTCTCGCCCGTGCGAGTTGCTTCTATATGGGCAAGATTGCGGTTTTGCTAAATTCAACGTCATCCGCTCGGGCGGGACGCCCGTGATACGTCGCGCCATTGGAGAAAGACGGAACCGGAGTCGAACGCGCCTCCGTGCTTCGGTGCCTCCGTGGTTTTCTTCGTGCCGCGGGGCGGCGGTTACTCCGCCGACGGCAGGTACTTTCGTTCGCTTTCCTTGAGCTCATCGACGCCGACCAGGTCGAACACATCCTGCAGGCTGACGATCTGCTCCTTGAGTACGCTGGCGCGGCCCGCGACAATCAGCTTGGCATACGCTTGCTCGACGGCGCGGATGGAGGCGCGAAGGCCGTGATTGGCGAAGATCACGATGCGGCAGCCGAGCTTGGCCAACTCGGCGGCGGTGATGGTGTCGTACGTGGTGGGAACCGTCACCAACGGCGTCTTGCGAGTCCATCGCTTGGAAAACTCAATGATCTGATCCGGCGTTTTTTCCTTGGAATGGATCAGGATGGCGTCGGCGCCGGCATCCGCGTACGCCTCGGCGCGATCCAGTGCGTCTTCCATGCTGTAGCCGGCTATCAGTGCCTCGGTGCGGGCGATTACATATAACTCGCCTTCCCCGGCTTCCTTGGCGGCCTTTACCTTCAGGGCGTGCTCCTTGCCGGACACCAGTTCCCGGCGCGTGCCGGCGTAAAAGCTGCATCGCTTGGGGAAAATGTTGTCCTCGATGCAGATGCCCGCGATGCCCCCGCGATGAAACTTGCGGGCGGTGTAGGCGGCATTCACCGCGTTGCCGTACCCGTTGTCGCAATCGGCGATCACCGGAATCGAGACGGCATCGTTAATCTGGCAGGCGGCGGCAAGCTGCACGCCCATGTCCAGGATATTGGCATCGGGCACGCCATTGGAGGCGGAGATCTCAAAGCCGCTCGCCCAAAGCACATCGAAACCGGCCCGCTCGCCGAGGCGTCCGCTCAAGCCGTCGTGGGCTCCGATCGCTAGAAGCTGCTCTTTCTCCTTCAGGAGACGGCTGATGCTTTTTCGTACCATGACTACCCTTTCCAATGAGAGATCACATCCGTTTGCGTTCCTTCGCAATACCTGAACGTGATCTGAGTGTAGCCTGTCTTTATGAATTCTAAATGACAGGCTAAACTCAGCACCACGCACGGGCGGGACGCCCGTGTCACGACAGAAGCAACGCCACCACCTTCGCAACGCCGTTTGTTGCAGGCGGCTGAAATGGTACAATTTAGCGGGCCACTGTCATTTAAGGTTCATCAATCGCCGGTAGGATTTGGCTGCCATTGAGGGGTTTTCGCCAGGTCGGCGGACATTTTATGCGCGTTCTTGTAGTCGAGGATTTTGCACCGATCCGCAACGCCGTTGTGCAAGGATTGCGCGAAGCGGGGTTTGCCGTGGATGAGGCTTTGGATGGCGAGCAGGCCCTTTGGCATGCGCAATCTAACGAGCACGACGTCATTGTGCTGGATTTGATGCTGCCGCAAGTGGATGGATTGTCCGTCCTAAAGAAACTCCGCGAGCGCAAGTGCCCCGCCCATATCCTCATCCTCACCGCCAGGGATACCACCCAGGACAAGGTGCGCGGCCTGGAGCTTGGGGCCGATGATTATCTGGTCAAGCCGTTCCATTTCACGGAATTATTGGCGCGCGTCAAAGCGCTGGTTCGGCGAAAATACGAAGCCAAGAGCACCCTCCTGCGTTTTGGCGATCTTGAGATCGATTTTTCAAGGCGCACGGTAAGTCGCGGCGGCAAACCACTGGATTTGAGCGGACGCGAGTACGCGCTGCTTGAATATCTGGCCCTGAACAGCGACCGCATCGTGTCGCGCAATGATATTTGGCAGCACGTCTACGATTTCAACGCCACCCCCGAGAGCAACGTGGTGGATGTTTACATCGGACGCCTGCGAGCCAAGATCGAGCGCGGCGACCGTCCGCGACTGATCCACACCCGGCGCGGCCAGGGATACATCCTGGGCGAGCGGGCCGATCCGGGAGATGAGCCATGATCTCCTCCCTGCGAATGCGCCTTCTGATCGCCACCTCGCTGTGCAGCGCGGCGGTTCTGGCGTTGCTTGGCGCGGGGATTTATCTGGCGATGCGGCACCTGCTGCTTTCAGACTACGATGCCTCGTTGCTCACCAAGGCGCGGGCGGTGTGCGCTACGGTCGAGCAGCACGGCGGGCGGGTTAAATCCGAGTTTGACCCCAACCAAATGCCGGAGTTTTCCACCGGCAAACATCCCGATTATTTTGAGATCTGGCTCGACAACGGCCAATTTCTGGCGCGCTCGCCATCACTGGAGCGCTACGATTTGCCGATGAGCGCATCGGCTGCGCGCGACATCGCCGGAAGGCTGGCCCTCCCCCACACGCATCACGCGCGGGCGGTGATTTTGGTGTTCACGCCCCGCCAGGAGGAGGATGGGGAGCGCCGGCGCGCCGGCCTTTCGGCGCACCCGCCGCGCGTTTGCACGATTTGCGTGGCGGGAACACCAGAGGACGTCGAGCGCATGTTGGAATACCTGGGCTGGCTGCTGCTGGCCGCGTGCGGCGGCGCCATCGTCGTTTCCGGCGCGCTCCTGCTGCGGATCGTGAGCCGGGCGGTTAGGCCGGTCAATGAACTGGCACGGCAGATCGGAAATGTGCGCGAGACGGACCTGGGGTATCGCCTGGGCCCCGGCGGGATTCCGTTGGAGCTGGCGCCAGTCGTGGAGAAGTTGAACGGCTTGCTGGGCCGGCTCGAGGAAGCCTTCGGCCGGGAGAAGGCCTTCACCGCGGATGTCGCCCATGAACTGCGGACCCCGCTGGCGGGGTTATTGGCCACATTGGAAGTCTGCCGCTCGCGCCCGCGCGGGCCGGCGGCGTACGAGGTCGCCATCGACGAGTGCCGGACAATGACCGAGCGCATGCAGGCGATGGTCGAGAACCTCCTGCTTTTGGCGCGGGCGGATGCCGGACAACTGCGGGTCGAACGCCAATGCGTGAATGTCGAGGAATTGCTGACCGAATGCTGGTCGCTATTTGAATCGCGGGCCGATGCGCGAAAGCTGCATGTGGAATGGGATACCGCCCCCGATCAATCCGATGCCCAGACCGATCCGGACAAATTGCGGATCATCATCCAGAACCTCTTTGAGAATGCCGTCTCATATACCCAGGTGGGCGGCGGAATTCGCGTGGAGATCGCAAAACAAGAACGGGAGCTTGCGATCACCGTGGCCAACACCGGCAGCCGCGTGGCAGCCGCGGATGTCGCGCATGTATTTAAGCGCTTCTGGCGGGGAGATCAAAACCGCTCGGACACCGGCGTGCATTGCGGACTTGGCCTGTCGCTTTCCCAGCGGCTCATGCACTTGCTCGGAGGCGAACTGACCATCGACGCCACGTTGGGCGGCGAGTTTATTGTGCGGATCACCCTGCCGGCAGCAAGTGGGCCGGCCTCAGGGGCCTATGCAAAAAAGCTGCTGCCATCCCCTGCCGTCTAACGCGGATTATTCACGAAGCGGGTGAAAATCCGAAATCCGAAGCACGAAATCCGAAACAAATTCAAAAGCAAGAAAAGCGGAAAATTCAAAGGGCATGGCCGCCCTTAGGTTTTGAGCATGTGCTGGATTCCAGATGACTCTTCTGGATTCGTGCGGCATGCGGCTGCAGTTTCGGTCCACCCGCACGTACACGGCACGGTGGCCGAGCCGAGGGGTCTGGGCTAGATTGCAGCGCATGCGGATCATCGCCGGCAGGCATCGTGGGCGGAAGTTGTTGGCGCCCGAGGGCGATGTCACGCGGCCGGTGACGGATCGGGTGAAGCAATCGATTTTTGACGTGCTCTCTCTGGCGATATATGACGCGCGGGTCTACGACTGCTTTGCCGGCACCGGGAGCATGGGCCTGGAATGCCTGAGCCGGGACGCGGAGTCGATTCTATTCTTCGAGGCGGACCGCTCCGCCCTGGATCTGCTGAATCAGAACGTGCAACTCCTCGATGACGAACACCTCTGCCAGATCATCCCCGGCGACCTTTTCCAGTGGTTCGCGCGCCATCCCGCGCCGGCGGAACAAGACCGTGCCGATATTATCTTCCTCGATCCCCCCTACCGCTTCGTCCGCGAACGCGCCGCCGATTTACAGGAATTGGCGCGTCGCCTTGCGGTGGATCATCTCAAAATCGCCGGCACGCTGGTCTTTCGACACGATTCGAGCGACACCCTGGAGCTAGCGCCCCTGGAACGATACGATCAACGCAAATACGGGACACAAACCGTGGAGTTCTGGACCGATTACGGGGAATCGATCCCCTTTTAGGCGCCCCTTCCTTCTTCAGTATTCATCAGCCATTATTTACCCGCTGGGAATGTCGATCGCGATGTATCCATCAAAGCCGGCTTCGCGCTGCTTGGATTGGGCGTCGTACTCCTGCTCGTGGGCGAAAACTCAAGCTCCGAACGCAATGGATACCGATTCTAAATCCTGGCATAGTATCGGGCGGTGCGGGTGCTGGACGTCAGCTTTGGTGCTGGCGCCAGTATTCCCGGAACGACTTAAGGCGCGGCAGCGATTCGCGATCTTTCGCCCGGCCCGTCGCCTCCTTGCTGGCGATAATGTCATCCAGGTGACACACCGGAAAGCCCTCGACAACGACGCGCCGCCGCCAGGCATCGTCAAACCGTTCGATGCCGTCGGGGGCGAAAATCAGATCAATGTCGAACGGGCCATTCTTTAATTGTACGAAATCCTTTCCGTCCCCGATCTGCCGCGATAGATCATTGGAAATAATAAAATTCAGTTCGCGCAACGCGGCAATCAAAAATCGGCCGTTGTCCGCCGATTTTTGCACAAAGACTTCCACAATATGCGTGGTGTCCGGAAAGCCGAGCAAGACCGCGCCGGTGTTGCCGATGAACAGATAGCGGCAGCCGTGACGCGCGAAGGCGTCGCGGATTTCCTCGGCCTGTCGGTAACTAAACGCGGCCATATCCAAGCCAATCCGGCAGATTCTCCTCGCACCATCGGCGATACTGCTCCATCGTATCAAACACCCGCCAGGGCGCATCGTCCATCACCGGCTTGTAGGTTTTGATGAACGCATATCGCATGCGCTCGCGCAAAGGCCGGCGCGCGGCGGCCTCAAATTCCGCCAGCCACTCCGGTGGGATCGGCTCGCCGGTGGAAGCGCCTGGCGGTGGTTCGGGGGGGAGGGCCATTGAGGGCATTATATCATGAACCAAATCCGATGGAGATGGTTCTCTCTTTCCCGCAGTGCGGACGCGAAGATGATCCGGTGTCCACGCCGGGGCAAAGCGGCGCGCGAAGATGTGGGTCGGGTCGCACGTTCAAAGCCGCGCCGCCCCGGATTGGGAGCGCGCCTTTTTGCGCCCGCGATGCCGGACAGCGCGCCCAATCCGGGGCGGCGCGAGCACGCTCTACCCCGGCGTGGACACCGGACGACGGTCACCGCCAGCCCTCCAGCAATGACACGCAACGTTTTTCGTGACGCTCCGATGCGCGAATCTCAATCAGTGCGCCGGCTGATGAGCCCCGAATCGCGTGATCTCCTCTTTCATCTGATTGATCAGCCACTTGAGTGATCGCAACGTAAGATCGCGCACGCGCGGGTCTTCGTGGGCGTCATGACGCAACTCGTCAAGCCGCTTCTCCAGCTCCGCGAGTTTAATGCGCGTGTTCGCCAACTCCGTTTCGTTTTGAAGCGTCATTTTAGAACCTCAATCATTCCCTTCGCTTCCAACGCCCGATCGGATGCGAAAAATCGATTTACGAAATAGTCAAAGTCTGTCTGGCCGACGAGCAGAATGTCCAGAAACGGCAGCCCTTCAAGAAGTTCGCACTCGGCAGCCTTGTCGGCGGGAGGGGTAGCCGCTGCGAGCAACACGCAATCGACATCGTTCGGCTCCATTATATCCGTTACAAAGCTGCCATTCAAAACGATCCGCTGGACGCCGGCGCGGGTTGCGAGCTCGAGCATCCAGCGAACGGAATCCATCTGAGCCCGGCGAAGCTCCCACGAACCGCCGAAACGCGCCTCGATTTCCGCGAGCGTCGCCGGATGCACGCCCGGCGGCAGAACGCCGGTATCGGTGAATGGTGGAATCATGAGGCGTTAAGGATAACAGCGGATTTGGGACGCAAATACAGCATTGGCGTGGACGGCTGCGCCGGCAATGAAGGGTTGGATTCTTGGAGGCATGGACTCAAGCGTCCGATAGCCGCTGCTTTCGCGCGGAAATGCATAGCGCCGCGTCGAAGGCGCAACAGCCCGTGCCGCGATGCGCGATGGGGCCGGGTAAAGAGCGATGTCTTCCCATGCGGACGCCTGAGATCATGCCTTGGAAAATCCGCCGTTCATCGCCGGCGCAACGGCACCCGACCGTGCGCGTTCAGGGAACCAGGAAGAAAAAGGTTCATCTGACATTCGCGTAGGTAGCCGAGGCAGGAGGGCGGCCCTTTCGCACCCAATCACAGGAGCTCCGCCCCCGCACCTCCGAAGTTTTGCGCACGGGTGCCTCCAGCAGGATGGTGGGGAAACCCGGGCAGTGTCGCCCCCTTGGTAAACGCGCTGATTGCCGGTTGTCACCGCAAGGCGGCCTCGTCGGAGAGTCCGAGCCGATGCGATCGGCCCGATTCGCCTTTCGCGCTGCAAGTCTGCTGGACGCACACATGCGCTAAACTTCGGGGTTTGGGGCAGAGCCCCATGACGACCTGCGCGAACGCCGGAAGGGCCAAAAAAATTGGGCCAAGAAGTTTCCTTGGCTGCTTTTTCGATTCCCTAACGCTTCTTGTTGTTGGCCGTTGCGTTGGCTTCGTCCGCCGCTTTTTGCGAATCTCTCGGTGGAGGATCCTCTTCGGCAAGAGGACGCCGCTGTGCCCCCACAATTTGGAATTGAAACCTGTAGGTTAAGACGGTCCATTTGCCGTCTTCAAACGAAAACGTGAATTCCGCTTCATCAAAGCCCTTCGCGTCTGTCGCGCTCTTGAACGCCAATATGCCGATAATCGGATTGACCAAACTATCGGTTTTCTTGACGTCGTATTTAATGGCACTGACTTTTACATCTTCCGGGTGCTTCCACTCAATTTTGCCCCAAGCCGCAATGAACTTAGGAAAGAAAACTCGATACGATTGAACGATCGCCTTTGAATCAGGCTCGCGATCCGCGCCGAACGTTCCGGTCGCGCATAATAAGACCGACACCGCCACTAAAAGAGTCGCTTTTAGCCTAAGCATTTCAATAGAATAATCTGTTGCGAACTGAATTACAACTCATCGCTGGATTCGATGCGATCCGCAAGATTAAACCAGAGTGAAAAAATGCGACGATAGAATTTTCGCTGAATTCGGCGCGGCCGTTCGCGGCGTGTCGAGAGGTCCCCCGAATTGGATTTGCGTTCTACCACTTGGATATACTGCAACCGCGTAGGGCAACAGGACTGCCCCGGACGGGGAAGTAAAGTTTGGAGCATTATGCCGAAACTAACAGTGCAGGTCCGCACGCGGGAGAGCCTTTTGGAATTGCTCGCCGCCGGCGCATCGCCCGCGTGGGTTGTGGCTGAACACCAAGCAAATTTACTGACGCACGTCCACATCGTCAACTTTGATGGGACGCAGAGAATCGAAGGAGTCTTCGACCGCAATGCAAGCGAACGCCGCGAGGATGGGGACTTGGTAATACGCTTTCTTGACGGCCGTATTGTCAATTGCAAGGTCGAGTTTTCCAGGAATCCTGTCCACTTTATTGAAGGGTAGTGTCCCTGGAAAGTCGGGCGTGATGGGCGACGCACAGGTTGGGCGGCCGATTCGCTTTCGTTGCCTCCGCCAACGGGCGCCGTCCGATACCTGAAACGATCAGCGCGGTCCCCGTTCTTTGCATATGCTGCACTGATACTATCGGCCCGACTACTTGAGCATGGCGAGGCTTTGCGCAAAAAGGAGGCCCAGGCGGGACTTTCATCCCAGCGTGCCAGAGGCACTCCCAGGCCAGTAGATGAGTGAAATCGACATCCGACTGATTGGCTTATTCTACCGAAGCCCAGTTATCGCGCATACTCCACGCTCCTAACCTCCCGCATCACGGTCACCTTAATTTCCCCCGGATACGTCATCTCATTCTCAATCTTCTTGGCGATGTCCCGCGCGATCTTGGCGCTGATCTTGTCATCCACCATTTTCGCATCGACGATCACGCGCACCTCCCGGCCCGCCTGTATTGCGTAGGCCTGGCGCACGCCATCGAAAGTCGTCGCGAGCTCTTCGAGTTCGCGGAGGCGTTTGATGTAGCGTTCCAGGCTCTCGCGCCGGGCGCCGGGGCGGCTGGCGCTGATGGCGTCGGCAGCCAGGATCAGCGGCGTGTAGGGAGTCGTCGCGGGAACGTCGCCGTGGTGGGCTAGGCAGGCGTTGAGAACCGCTTCGCCTTCGTTGAGCTTGCGGAGGAACTCCATGCCGATGAGGGGGTGGCCGCCTTCCTGCTCGTGGTCCATGGCTTTGCCAAGATCGTGCAGCAAGCCGGCCCGGCGGGCGGTGGCGCCATCCAAGCCCAGTTCGTCCGCCATCACTTGCGCGAGATATGCAACCTCCAGCGAATGGCGCAGCACGTTTTGGACGCGGAAAACGGGAAGGGTGCGCTTTTCATGGGTCCGCCTTCTTTTTATCTCTACCGGTCCGGCGCCGACTCGATTCCAGGCTCAGTTCCTCAATGGTCTGCCCGGACCCCTTCTCGTCGCCACAGGGTCGTTTCCTTTGTAACCGATTCGCGCGACGCATCCAACTCCCATTGCGTCCTCGGCTCGTCGGCGGCAGTGGAGAGCAAGCCGGGCCGGCCGAAGGATCAGCCCTGCGTGGTCGTCGCCGGCGGGCGCGAGCCGGCGCAATGGGAGGCGTATCCGCATCTTCAATATCTCCATACCAACGGCGCCCTCCCCTGCTGCGACGATGGCGGCTGCTGGAAAAGCCGCATCGTGCCGCTGAGCGACGGCGATGCCAAGGACCACGATCTATGCCAGAACCCGGTGACGACTCGCAACGGCTGCCGTCTACCCAAGTGCCTTGAGATGATCACCACCCGGGACGTGATCGAGGCGGTGGAGCGAATCGCGGGGAATCGCGAGGAATCGCTTCCCAATACCCCCAAGGGGAGTCGAACCCCTGTCCTCTGGCTGAGAACCAGATATCCTAGGCCACTAGACGATGGGGGCGTCCGGCGCTAACTTCCTTGGCGGATTATGGGAGCGGACGGGGGATTCGTCAAGGGGCTGGCGGGCGCGCTTGACTCGTGTTGGTGGGCGTTTAAGATACGCCGCTCACTGCCGCGGCCGTGGCGAAATTGGCAGACGCGCAAGATTCAGGTTCTTGTGTCGAAAGACGTGCTGGTTCAACTCCAGTCGGCCGCATTTATCCCGCGAGGCCTGCTAAACGGCGGCGTGCGGTTTTTTTTGCGAGAGCGGGAGGAACATCCGAAGCACGAAATCCGAAACAATCTCAAAACTGGAAAAGAGGAAATTTCAAAAAAAACGACGCGCGCACGCCGTTTTGAATTTTCCGCATTTGCTGCTTTTGGATTTGTTTCGGATTTCGTGCTTCGTATCTCGGATTTCCACCAAGCCCTCTCTGGGCCGCCGATTAGCTCTCAAACAGCCTTCCCGCCCTCCCCCATTCCACGAATCGGCGCAGGCCTTCTTCCACGTTGATTTTTGGCTCATAGCCCAGTAGTTGCCGAGCTTTGGTGATGTCGGCGTGGGTTATCAATGGCTCACTGGCGGGCGTGGGGGCGGGGGTGATTTTGGCTTGCCGGCCCAGCAGCTTTTCGAGCGTGCGGACAAAGTCGATATTCTCGATCGGGCAGCTACAGCCAAGGTTGATCACTTCCCAGCCCATCGGCTTATCCAAAGCGGCGATGAAGCCGGTGACGATGTCGTCGATGTAGGTCCAGTCGCGCTTCAGGTGGCCGGCGTTGTAGAGCGTGAGCGTTTGGCCGGCCAGGATCATGCGCGACCATTGCCAGGGCATCATGTCGGGGCGGCCATGCGGGCCGTAGACGTTGAAGAAACGCAGGACGGTGATCGGCAATTTCCAGAGATGATGGAAGCTGTGGGCGAGCAGTTCCATCGCCCGCTTGCTGGCCGGATACGGCGCCAGGGGCCGGTCGGCGGGGGCGGTTTCCGCGAAAGGGACCGGCGTGTTCGAGCCATACACCGACCCGGTGCTGGCCAGCACCAGGCGCGGGCCGTTGGCCAGCCGGGCGGCATCCATGAGATTCATCGTGCCCTGCACGTTCACCGTGCCATAAATCAGCGGATGCTCGACGCTATAGCGCACGGCGGCCATCGCCGCCACATGGGCGATGCCGTCGGGCTTGTGTGACGCCACCAACTCGCGCATCGCGTCGGCATCGCGCAGGTCGCCCTCCACAAACGTAAAGGCCCGGTCAGGCCGCAGGTCGGCCAGATGCCGATGTTTGTGGACGAGGGGGTAGTAATCGTTGAGGTTATCCAGCCCGATGACGCGATCGCCGCGATCGAGCAAGGCGCGCGACAGCCGGCTGCCGATGAATCCCGCCGCGCCCGTCACGAGGAAGGTTTCGCTCATTGGCGGCAGTTTAACGCGGAGGTGCGGGATTCACCATGAAACGCGATGGATCGAACCCCACAACCCAAGTGACATCTGAAAATCCGAAATCCGAAGCACGAAATCCGAAACAAATCCAAAAGCAAGGAAAACGAAAAATTCAAAGGTCGCGCTCGTCGGTTCTCTCTTCAAGCTTACTTCCCTTAAGAATACCGCATCATCGTGGCCGTCGCGACTCCACGCCTTTGCGCCTCTGTGACTCTGCGCAAATCTTCTCGTCGCGGGAAGTTCTATCACACAATCGCCCCCGCGCAGGACGAACCATGCCCGGCGGCGCACCCGAAGCAATGCCCGGCGGTCACGATCCGCCGGCGCAGGAAACTTGAGGCATCGAAATCCCGAATATTACCCGGCGTCTCTTTCGATACCGGCAGCCCGATCGCGGCATTAAAGACACAATCGTGAAGCGACCCGTCCCAGGCAACGTGGAGTTGATGGCGGCACATCAGGCCCTGGATCGTGTCCAGGTTATACGCGGCGCGCAGCTTTTGCAGGTAGGCATCCGCCTGCCCGCGCCGGCGCAGATCGCGCAGAAAGGCGCCGATGGGCATGTTGGCGATCACGAGCAAATGCGTGAAAAGAATGCCGAAGCGCTCCGCCAGATTGCGCTTGAGGGTCTGTTCAAGCCCCGTCTGCCGGGGCGGCAGCACCGGGCCGGCGGGGCTGAAGGCCAGCCCTAGCGGGAGCGTGGGGTCGATGCCGTAGCCATTGGCGTTGAGCAATTGAATGGATTTGATGCAGTCGTCGTTTTTGTGGCGCTCACAGTGGAAACGTGGACTGCCGTCGGAGGCGCCAGGCAGCGGCGCCACCAACTGCGCGCGATGCTGCCTGAGAAACGCCGGCAAATCGCGGCGGCGGCTTTCCAGCAAAGTTGTGAAATCGCTTCGGACGATCACCTGCAAATCCGCGTTGCGCGCGGCCTTAACAAACTGCCGGAATCGAGGGTGCGTTTCGGGCGGCGCGCCCAGGATGTCAATTCCGGCAGCTTTTATTTTCGTCGCCGCCGACAGGATTTGTTGCATCGTCTGCCAGTTCATCTCCTGGTTTGCCCCGGAGTCAGGCTCGCTTTTTTGGAACGTGGCGGCGGCTTGGCGCGGGCCGTTCACGTTGACCTGCACGGCGCGGATCGACACCGCCCGAAGCGGCAGGCCAAGCGTTTGATGCACCCGCTCGGAGAAATCATCCAGGGCGGCCGGCTTCCTGCGAACCGTCAACGGCACTACCATCGCTACTCCCTTCCCACCCTGCCATCCATTTGCCGTTTCTATACGCGCGATGTTCAAAGACGTGGAATCAATTGCGCCACTATTTCGAAAAGCGCGCAATCTAAACAAGGAAGAGAGGTGTCAATTAACCGCGGATATGCCGATAACTTTTTCACTGGATTTCTCAACACAAAGCGCCGGCCCCACTAAACAATGAATGGAACCGATATGTAATTCACGAGAGGTGTGGAACATGGCAAATGGCGATACATCGTGGTGTGGAAGTAAGGAACACGTTCGGCCCGGCGCCAGCCGGCGCGAGTTCCTGTATGTCGGCCTTCTGGGCGGCCTGGGGCTTACCCTGGGCGATTACCTCCAGGCGCGCGCGCTGGGCGGGCAGATCGCCATTCCGGGCACTACGGTGGGTTTGAAGGAAGGCCCCGCCAAGGCCGTCATTCATATTTTCATGCCCGGCGGCATTTCCAGCCATGAATGGTTTGACCCCAAGCCTGATGCTCCGGTTGAATATCGCGGGCCGTTTGGAACGGTGAAAACCAAAGTCGAAGGCGAGGTTTTCTCGGAGACCATTCCAGAGATTGCCGGCGTGGCCGACAAGCTTTGCGTGATCCGCTCGCTTACACATGGCGAAGCCGCTCACGAGCGCGGCACGCACAACATGTTCACCGGCTATCGCCCCAGCCCCGCGCTCAATTTCCCCAGCTTCGGGTCGGTGATCAGCGAGGAATTTGGGCCGCGCAAGAACATGCCGCCGTATGTTTGCGTCCCGAGTATGCCCAATCCGTATGCCGGTTCGGGGTATTTGAGCACGAAGTATGGCCCCTTCAGCCTGGGCGCCGATCCCTCAGCCGGCGGATTCAAGGTGCGCGATCTGCAACTGCCCGGCGGCATCGATCCCAATCGCTTCGAGCGCCGACAGAGCATTCTGGCGACCGTGGACGACCACTTCCGCAGCATCGAAAAATCCGACGCCCTGAGCGCGATGGATTCGTTCTATACGCGGGCGTACAGCATGGTCAGCTCCAAGGAAGCCCGCGAGGCGTTCAACCTTTCCTCCGAGCCCGAATCAATCAAGGAACAATACGGCAAGAACTCCGCGGGCATGCGCATGCTCCTGGCCCGCCGGCTGGTCGAAGGCGGCGTCCGCTTTGTCTCCATGACCTACGGCGGATGGGATCATCACTCCAACATCACTCAGGGCTTCAAAGGCCAGATGCCCGCGTTCGACAAGGCATTCGCCGCCCTGATCCGCGATCTTGACAACCGCAAGATGCTCGATTCGACCATCGTCATGGTGAGCTCGGAGTTTGGCCGCACGCCCAAGATCAACCAGCAGGACGGGCGCGACCACTGGCCCAAGGTGTTCAGCGTTGTGTTGGCCGGCGGCGGCATGAAACGCGGCCTAATCTACGGCTCCTCCGACCCCACCGGCGCCGAGCCCGACGAAAACCCCGTGACCGTCGAAGATTTCTCCGCCACCCTATACAGCCAGCTTGGAATCGACCCCGACAAGCGCCTGATGAGCCCCGGCAACCGCCCGATCGATATCGTTCGCGGCGGGAAGCCGATCAAGGACATCATCGCTTGAAAGCCCGGAAAGAGCAGACAACCGCGGAGACGCAGAGACGCAGAGAAGAGTAGGAGAAATAGCAAAGTTTGAAAGGGTGCTTGCGTGGTGGAAATGCAGGGCCGCTCAACGTATCACGGGCGTCTCGCCCGTGCCGATTGCGCGGTGAACCGGCAAACTTGATTTCTCTACGGCCAGACCCTCCGCACGCGCGAGACGCCCGTGATACGGCGGACAGCTTGGTACCCGCAATGCACCCATTAAGCCCTGATTAATTGCCTCCTCAATTTCTTCCCTCCGCGTCTCTGCGCCTCCGCGGTTATTTTCACCCACCCCAACCATGCCGCTTCGCAAACTTCCAATGTGCGCCCCCCTGCTGCTCCTGGCCTTTGCCGCCAGCGGGCTGGCTTCGAGTCCGGACTTGCGGGTGATCCTGCCGCGCGGGGTGCAGCGCGGCGCCGAGACGGATGTGGTTTTTCATGGGGCTCGGCTTGGCGACGCCAGCGAGATTCTTTTCTACACGCCTGGCATTGCCGTCGAGAAGCTCGACGCCAGGAATGCGTCCGAGCTTCATGCCCGCGTTCGCGTTGATAAGGACGCGCACATCGGCGAATACTGCTGCCGGGTGCGCACGCAGACCGGCATCTCCGAGATGCGCACGCTTTACGTCGGGCCCTTCCCCATCATCGAAAAGAAAAAGGTGGACGAAAAGGGCAAGCCGATCATTAACGATTTCGAGCACCCGCAATCCATCGACCTGAACGTCAGCGTCACCGGCACCGTCGAAAGCGAGCAGGTTCATTACTTCGCGGTGAACGCGAAAAAAGGCCAGCGGCTCACCGCCGAGGTGCATGGCATGCGCCTGGGCGATCTGTTCGATCCGTATGTCGCGATCGTGGATGAAAAGAAGTTCGAGCTTGCCACCTCGGACGACACCGCTCTGGCGATGCAGGACCCGATCGCCTCTTGCATCATCCCCGCCGATGGACCCTACATCATTTCCCTCCGTGAAAGCAGCTACGGAGGCAGCGGGGAATCGCACTACCTTCTGCATGTGGGTACCTACCCCCGCCCCACCATCGTTTACCCGCTGGGCGGCCGCGCCGGGGAAGACTTACAGATCAAATACATCGGCGACGTTGCCGGGCCATTCGCGCAAACGCTCAAGCTGCCCGCGCAGCCGGTCGACTCACTGGACCTGTTCCCCGTGCAGGATGGACTGACGGCTCCCTCGCCCAACCACCTGCGCGTCAGTAATTTCCCCAACGTGCTCGAACAGGAGCCCAACGACACGCTCAAAACCGCCACGGTTTATACCGGCGATCTTCCGGTCGCCTTCAACGGGATCATCGAGCATCCCGGCGACATTGATTTCTTCCGTTTCAAGGCCAAAAAGGGCCAGCAGCTTCACCTCCGCGTTCTGGCCCGCAAGCTCCGCTCGCCGTTGGATTCGGTGATGGCACTTTACAATGGCAAGGGTGGGCGCATTTCGCAAAACGACGATTCGGGCGGCCCGGACAGCTACATCCGCTTTGGCGTGCCCGCCGACGGCGAATACGTCATCAGCATCACCGACCAGCTTCGCCAGGGCGGACCGGAATATGTTTATCGCGTTGAAGTGACGCCCATCGAGCCGTCGCTCTCGCTGGTCATCCCGGCATACCAGCAAAACTCGCAGGAGCGGTGGACGGCGCCCGTCCCGCGCGGCAACCGCTATGCCACCCTCATGCGCGTGGCCCGTGAGGACATGGGCGGCCCTGTCGCTCTGTCGGCTACGGACCTGCCCGATGGCGTCACCATGCAAGCGCCGACGATTGATGGCAGCGATGAGATCCCGGTCGTCTTTGAGGCCAAGCCCGATGCGCCAATCGCCGCGAAACTCGCCGACCTCACCGGCAAATCCGCCGATGGCAAATCGCCGGGGCACGGCAGCTACCAGCAGACCATCGATCTGGTCTATGGCCCCAACAATCAGCCGCTCTATAAGACGCATTTGGACAAGCTCGCCGTGGCGGTCACGGCGGAGGCGCCGTTCAAGCTGCACCTGGAGCAGCCCACCGTGCCGCTCGTGCAGGGCGGGTCGATGAAGCTGAAAGTGACCGCCGAGCGGGCCAAGGATTTTAAGTCGCCAATTTCCGTGCGGCTGTTGTTCCATCCGCCGGGCGTTGGCGCAAGCTACGCGGTGGAAATGAAACCGGGCGCGAGCGAACTGCTTTATCCGCTGAACGCCGAGCCCAATGCCGGCGTGCGTACGTGGAAGATTTGCGTGGTCGGCGAAGCGGACGTCAAGGGCCAGCTTTGGGTTTCGTCGGAATTGGTCGATTTGGTGGTCGCTCCGCCCTACCTTCTGGCCCAGCTTCAAATGACCGCCGCCGAGCAGGGTAAGCCGGCATCCATGCTCTGCAAGCTCGAACAAAAAGAAAAGTTTGATGGCAACGCCAAGGCCAAACTGCTGGGCCTTCCTTCCAACATAACCGCGCAGGAAGTTGAGATCGCTTCCAGCGACCAGCAGGTGATTTTCCCGCTGACCATCGGCGAAAAAGCCCCGGTCGGCACGCACCAGGGCCTCTTCTGCCGCGTAACGGTGATGAAGGACGGCCAGCCGATCGTGCACAATATCGGACGCGGCGGGGTGCTGCGGGTGGACAAGCCGCCGGAACAAAAGAAGGCCGTGCCCGCGCCGGTTGTCGCTGCCAAGGCCCAGGCCAAGCCGGTGGTGGCCGCCGCCCCGGCCCCGCTGTCCCGCCTGGAAAAACTCCGGCAGGAGCAGGAGAAGAAGTAGCATTGGGAATCGACGATTTGAAGCACAGCGGCGAGGACGCCGCTTCTATGTGGAGCGCGAGAACCGGGATTCGCAGTCTTGCAGGGTTCGCTTCAGCGAACGCGGCCTTTTCGATGGACAACGGCCTCTTAATTGCGAACGGCCTCTTGGCCACGGCGCGGTTCTTCCGATTTCTCTGCCGCGTTTTTTCACTGAAGCGTGCATACTACATTGACGGCGCGATTTTGGAATACAATATGAAAACGACCATCGCTCATTATCTCGCGCTTGCCGCGCTGGCCGTTGCGGGCGTATCCGCTCCGCGCACCGCGCGGGCCGACGATAAGCCGACCGCGCCCGGCGCAGCTGCCGCGCCGTTTGTCGTCTTCCCGGCAGACGTCAACCTCAATACCGCCGCCGCCGTGCAATCGGTCATCGTGCAGGCCACGCGTCCCGATGGAATCACCCAGGATGTAACCGCGCAGGCGAAGTTTGAACTGACTGATCCGACCCTGGCCAAAGCCGATGGCAACGTTCTCAAGCCGCTGGCAGATGGCAGAACGCAGCTCAAGGTGACGTATCAAGGCAAGACGGTTGATGTGCCGGTGCAGGTGAAAGGCGCGAAAGTCGAGCGGCCGATCAGCTTTCGGCTGGATGTAATGCCGGTCTTCATGCGGTCGGGTTGTAACGTCGGCGGGTGCCATGGGGCCGCTCGCGGAAAAGACGGCTTCCACCTCTCGCTGTTCGGCTTCGATCCGGCCAGCGATTACAACTCGCTGACCCGCCAGATCTCCACCCGCCGAATCAACCTCGCCTTGCCCGAAGAAAGCCTGGTTCTCACCAAAGCCACCGGCAAGGTCCCCCACACCGGCGGCACGTTATTCAAGGAAGATGATCCGCGCTATGCCACGCTGCTGCGCTGGCTCAAGGCCGGTGCGCCCGACGATCCCGTCACCGTCGCCAAACCCGAGTCCATGGAAATCCTTCCCCGGCAGATGGTGCTCGAGGAAGGCGACAAACAGCAGATGACCGTGCGCGCCCATTATTCCGATGGCACCGATCGCGACGTGACCAGGTTGGCCGTCTTCCTGAGCAATAACGATAACTCGGCAAAAGTCAGCCCCGACGGCGCGGTAGTGGCCGGGGCGCGCGGCGAGGCGTTTGTCATGGCCCGCTTCGCAACCTTCACCATGGGCTCGCAATCCATCGTCGTGCCCAAGGGATTGCAGTACACCTTCCCCAGTGTGCCTGAGTACAACTACATCGACACGCTGGTGGACGCGAAACTCAAGAAGCTGCGCATCGGCCCGTCGCCGATCTGCGGCGACGAAATTTTCCTCCGCCGGGCGCACATCGACATCAACGGCACGCTGCCGACTCCCGAGGAACACGATCAATTCCTGGCCAGCACCGATCCGCAAAAACGCCAGAAGCTGGTCGATGATCTAATCTCGCGCAAGGAATTCGTGGACATGTGGGTGATGAAGTGGGCGGAACTGCTGCAGATCCGCTCCGACAACAACCAGGTCAGCTACAAATCCGCGTTGCTCTATTACAACTGGTTGGAAGACAAGATCGCCCGCAACGTGCCGTTCGACCAAATTGTGCAGGAAATTCTGGGCGCCAATGGCGGCACCTTCAAGACTCCCGCCACCAACTACTACCAGATCACGACCGACACGCTGAAGGTTTCCGAGAATTGCGCCCAGGTATTCATGGGCATGCGCATTCAGTGCGCTCAGTGCCATAACCATCCGTTCGATCGCTGGACGATGGATGATTATTACAGCTTTGCCGCCTTCTTCAGCCAGGTGGGCCGCAAGCCCGCGGAGGATCCGCGCGAGGTGATCGTTTTCAATCGCCGATCCGGCGAAGTGAATCATCCGGTCGGCGGGCGCGTGATGAAGCCCAAGTTTCTGGGCGGCGCCACGCCGGATGTGAAGGGCAAGGATCGGCGGGTGGTGCTGGCCAAGTGGCTGGCGTCGCCGGAGAATCCGTACTTCGCCAAGAATCTCTCAAACATCGTGTGGGACCATTTCTTCGGCAAGGGAATCATCGATCCGGTGGATGACGTGCGCGTGAGCAACCCTGCCGTCAACCCCGAATTGCTCGATTCGCTGGCGCAGCATTTCGTGGATTACCACTACGATTTCAAACGGCTGGTGCGGGACATCTGCCTGTCGCGCACGTATCAGGAGGCCGTCGAGACCAACGCGAGCAACGAGAACGACGACCGCAATTTCTCGCACAGCGCGGTGCGCCGGATGCGGGCCGAGGTGCTGCTCGATTGCATCAGCGAAGTGACCGGCACGAAAGACAAATTCCGCGGCCTGCCGCTGGGTGCCCACGCCGTGCAGATCGCCGACGGCACCACCAGCGACTACTTCCTCACTACCTTCGGCCGTGCCACCCGCGAGACCGTCTGCTCCTGCGAAGTGAAGATGGACCCAAACCTCTCGCAGGCCCTGTCCATGATCAACGGCAACAAGGTGCATGACAAAATCCAGAACGGGCGTGTCATCGCCGACCTGCTCAAGGCCAAGGAGCCGCCGGCGCAGATCATCGACCGCCTTTTCATTCGTTGCCTGGGCCGCCACGCGAGTCCCGCGGAAATGTCGTCGCTGGGCGCGCAGGTCGCCCAGGCCGGACCGGATTCCAGGAAGGTGCTCGATGACATCTTCTGGGCGCTGTTGAACTCGCAGGAGTTTGTGTTCAATCATTGAATTGAAGAGAAACGAAGTTAAGCGCAAAGACCGCTGAGATAGAAGGAGCGGAGAGGAGTGAGATTCCAAGGCGGCTTGGCGCGAGCCATGCGTTCGTGATCGAGCGGCGCAATTTCGGTGGTGAAACGGCGCTGTTGTATCACGGGCGTCCCGCCCGTGCCTGGTGTTCAAGAGCTGGCAAAGCCGCAGTTTCTCGACCACCGTGCCATCCGCACGGGCGAGACGCCCGTGATACGATTGCGGCTTTCGGCCCTCGTCTCCATCTTTCCGCCTCTGCGCTCTCAGCGTCTCGGCGGTGATCATTCTTCGTAACGGAGCAGTCGGCATGGTTCGCGTAATGACGTATTCCCGATCGACGATTCTGGCCTCGGCCGCCGCGGCGGCGTTGCTCTGGGGCGCGCCCGCGCGCGGCGCGGATAAGGTGAACTACCAGGATCATATCCTGCCGATCTTTCGCAACAGTTGCCTCAACTGTCATAATCCCGACAAGAAGAAGGCGGGGCTTGATCTGAGTTCGTTCGGCGCGGCTTTGGCCGGCAGCGAGAACGGCCCGGTCATCAACCCCGGCGACGCCGACGCCAGCAAGCTGTACAAATCCGTCACGCACGCCGAAGACCCCACGATGCCGCCCAAGCGCGACAAGCTCCCGGAAAAGGAGTTGGCGCTCATCAAGGCGTGGATCGCCGGCAGCGCGCTGGAAACCGCCAACGGCAGGCCCGTCGCGTCCACCAAGCCCAAGCTGAATCTCACCGTCGCTGCCAACGGCGCCAAAAAGCCCGACGGCCCCCCGCCGATGCCGCGAGATCTGCTCCCCGAGCCGGTCGTGCGCGCCAGCCGCCCCTGGGCGACGCGCTGCATGGCGACCAGCCCCTGGGCGCCGGTCGTCGCAATCGGCGGGCAACATCAGGTTCTGGTCTACAACACCGACACGCTCGATCTAGTCGGCGTCGTTCCGTTCGTCGAAGGCGAGCCGCAGGTCGTGCAATTCAGCCGCAGCGGCCGGCTTCTGCTGATCGGCGGCGGCGTCGCCGCCAGGAGCGGCAAAGTCGCGCTCTGGGACGTCACCACCGGCCAGAAAATCACCACCGTCGGCGACGAATTCGACCAGGTGCTCGCCGCCGATATTTCTCCCGACCAGGACGCCGTCGCACTGGGCGGCCCCACCAAAGTATTCAAGATCTACTCGACCCGCGACGGAACGCTGCTGCATTCCACCAAGAAGCACACGGATTGGGTGACCGCCGTCGCCTATAGCCCCGACGGCGTGCTGCTGGCCAGCGCGGACCGGGCCGGCGGCCTGTTCGTCTGGGAAGCCAAGTCCGGCCACGAGTTCTACAACCTCGCGGGCCACAAGGCCGGCGTCACCGCCGTAGCCTTCCGCGATGATTCCAACGTCCTGGCCAGCGCCAGCGAAGACGGAACCGTCAAACTCTGGGACATGCCCAGCGGCAAGGAAATCAAAAGCTGGCAGGCGCACGGAGGCGGTGTGCTGTCGGTCGCCTTCACCCATGATGGCCGCATCGTCACCTGCGGGCGCGACAAGGTCGTGCGCCTTTGGAAGCCCGATGGCTCTGGAATCAGCACGTTCGATGGATTTACCGATATTGCCCTGCATGCCACCTTCGACCACGACGGCAAGCGCGTGATCGCCGGCGATTGGACCGGCGACCTGCGCGTGTGGGACGTTTCCAACGGCAAGCTGGTCGGCCATCTCAGCTCCAACCCCGCCCCGCTTGCCGATCGCCTGGATGCGGCCAACAAGCACGCGGCCGAGTTGCAGGCGCCTGCCGACAAGACCGCCGCGGAACTGGTTAAGGCCCAGGCCGCGGCAGATAGGGCCGCGCGCGAGCAGGCCGCCGCAGTGGCCGCAGTTCCCGCGACAAAGAAGGCAGTCGAGGAAGCGCAGGCGAAGTTGAAATCGGCGCAGGAAGTGCGACAAACTGCTTCCGCCAAATTAAGGGAGATAATCGCGGCATTGCCACAGGCTCAATCGGCTTTCGCCCGCGCGACTTCGGCCCGCGATGATGCCGTCAAGACGGGCGAAGCCGCCGCACGGGAGCTCAAGTCCCTTGCGGACGTGGTGACGAGCAGGCAAAAGGCGGTTGATCAATCGTCGCAGGCCCTGGCTGCCGCCAAAGCCGCCTCGCAACAAAAGCCCGATGACGCCGGCCTCGCGTCGACGTTAAAGGAGAAGCAGACGGCAATGGACAAGACATCGCAGGAACTCGACGCCGCCAAATCCGCCGCCAGCGCGCAAACCGATAAACTCAAAATCTTGGCCGATGCCCTTGCCAAGTCTCAATCGGATTTGGCGAAGGCCAATGAGGCGCTGACGTCGGCGAAAAACGCCGTCGCCGACCGGACCGCGTCAGCCGAAAAGGCGCGGCTCGCTCGCAAGATGACCGAGGATGCTCTGGCCAAGGCCAAGACAGATGCAACCGCCGCCCAAAAGGCGGTCGCGCCGCGAACGGCGCAGTCCAAGGATGCGCAGACACAACTCGCGAAGGCGAAGGCCGCATCGTATCTGGCCACATCCCAACTCGCGGCAGCCAAACTTGAGGTGAACCGACTGAAGGTCGGCCAGTTCTACATGGGCGTCTACGCGGCCCGGCAGGAACTGGCGGCCAGGCAGGCCCAAGTCGATCAACTGACCGCCGCCGCCAAGGGCGCGGAAACCGACGCCGCCAACATGGCCGCCGGCATCGAGCAGGCGAAGAAGACGCAGGCCGACGCGCCCAAGCTTCTTAAAGGCCGGCAGGATGCGATCGCTAAGGAAACTGCCGGGTTGGCCGCATCAAACAAGGCCTTTTCGGCTTCGCACGCCCAACTCACCGCCCGCCAATCCCTGCTGGCACAGGCGACCGATCTGGCGGCAAAGCTGGAGGCGGAACTCAAGAAAACGCCGGCGGATAAACCCCTGGCCGATGCCGCCGCCAAGGCCAAAGCCACTGTAGAGCCCCTGACGGCGGACGTGCAGGCCGCGACGCAATCCGCCGCTACCAATGCCGCCACCGTGAAGACCGCGACCACCGCGCTGGCCAGGGCACAGGCGGATCTTGGCAAACAGCAAGCTCAAATCGCCAGCCTGCCCAAACAGATCGAGGCGCTGCGGCAAGCGATGGCCAAGGCAAAGGCCGATGGCCCCCTCAAGAAAGCCGCCGCCGGCGAGGCCGCCAAGGCGATGGCCACGATCAAGGGGAAGGTGGATCAGCTCAACGCCGAGTATCAGAAAAAAACCCGGGAGGCGGGGCTGGGCACGCCGGCGCAGGTGTCGGTGAAGGGGTGAATTGCGGGCGCCGCCGTGGTTGGAAACCCAAACAGCCGTGGACACTGAGTTGCCCCCGATTATGGGGAATGCGAAGCCGCGAGAATTCGTAAAGGCTCCAAGACAGGCGCTGTGAACCGTGACACGGGCGTCCGGCCCGTGCTGATGGCAGCGGCAGTGGAGGAACCACGGTCTTCCCATCTCAAAGCACCATGCACGGGCGGGGCGCCCGTGTCATGTTGATAATGCCGTTCGGCTCGCCGGTTGCTTTATTATATGCTGGGCACGAGTATGGGGTTCAGGCGCGAGGTGGTTGCACGGGCCCCAGGCGCCAGCGCCTTGGAAGGGGGCGAATAGCG
>Ga0075522_10000108_pt1 | contig 52338 bp, 65 predicted proteins | sample NGEPerA_FD_74796 | JGI IMG/M metagenome (GOLD analysis project Ga0075522, IMG submission 74796) | Arctic peat soil microbial communities from the Barrow Environmental Observatory site, Barrow, Alaska, USA - NGEE PermafrostL2-A | ecosystem: Environmental > Terrestrial > Soil > Wetlands > Peat ... | reverse complement strand
GCTATGATCTTGGCGCTCACGAACGGCTTACCTTCCAGGTAGCAGTCTTCTATGGTCTGCGCCGCGACGCCGGCCGCCAGCAGCGCTTCTTTCGAAAGTGACTTGCGCGTCACGAACCCGTCGTACTGGAACCCGGCGAGACCCTGCCGGAAGCCTTTCATATTGAACGCCTCGCAGACCGCTTGCAGACGTTCCTTTATGCCCGATAATTCGTCTTCCTTTTCAGAGATCGCGGAGCGCAGCGATATCGCTTTCTTCAGCAGCTTCCGTACCTCCTGAAAGGTGTCCTCGTCGGGGATCTCGGATGCCTGCGGCAGTTTCGAGTTGCCTGCGCTTATCATACGTTTCTTTTCTTCGGCCATTTACTTTCCCTCGCAATCCGCTTCAAGTTCATCCAGCGTCCGGTACGGGTCTTTGCGCGGCGGTTCCTCATAGAACGGAATCTTGCGCTGCCGCAGGAAGTTGATGATACCTTTCAATTGGTTAGGCGTTACTTCCACGCCGAATTCGACTATCATTTTCTGGTCCATTTCAGTCCTTTGCTTTCCAGCGTTCCAGAATTTCACAGTCGCTCTTAATAGGGCAACGCCAAAGTCGCTCGCCCGTCTCGCGGTCGTCCATGACGCCTTCGAATATGCGTACCATCTCGGCTCCGACCAGGTCCGCATAGTCTTCTTCCACTTCCGCAATTACCTGGTCATGTATACTCAAAAGCCCCTCGCACCATATGCCTGATTCGCGCATTTGCGTATAAAAGTCTTCGCATTCCGCCATTGCGAGCTTCGTTTGCTCTGCATTCGATGACGTTACCGCGAAATTCTGCGCTTCTCTAAGTCCTTCGTGTACTTTCCACGGTAAGCTGCTTTTGACTTGCGGGATATACCTGACGCGGCCCCACGGGTTCCAACAGAAACCATACCTTCGCGCCCTGTAATAAGTTATGTCGAAGTAAGGCTGAACCTCGTCGTATGTAACGTGCCACGACCGTATAAAGTCATCGCACCAGTCTTCTGTGAGCCAGTCGGGTGGCTTTATCCCGGCAAGCCAATAAGACCCTATAAGCTGCGCGTACAGTCCTTTTTTTGTTGTACCGTTGGTGATCGCAAAGTTGACTGTCTTAGCTGGAAGCCGATGCATATACTGGTCTACCTGTTCAGGGTCCGTTATGCCAAACGACTTCATTGCCGTATTTTTATGAATATCGCCGCCCGCCTCGTAAATAGAGAGCATGGATCGAGCGTTCGCAAGATGCGCAAGGTCGCGTAGTTCCATTTGCGAAAAGTCCACTGAGACAAGACGGGTACCGGGTGAAGCCAGAAAAGCGGCTCTGATGCGGCGTCCTAATTTTGTCCTGACGCTTATCTGCTGGAGGTTAGGCTGTTTACTGCTGAGGCGCCCGGTGATCGCGCGTGTCGTCGTAAATGTAGTGTGCAGCCTGTTTGTACTCTCTACATGCGGCAATTCACATACCGGGCAACACGCTCCTGCCGGATGGTGCCGCGCCTTCATTGGTAAGGCGTCGCAGAACGCCGACTTCAGCTTAGACCGTTCCCGGTACTGCATGATGAGCGGGATCACGGGATGCGCGTCTTTAACCGACCGTAGCGTGTCCAGGTTCTTTTTGCCTGTCGAGATCGCTCCCGTGCCTGTAGTCTTCAGTTTCTGGTCGCGCCCAACGTCCAACAAGTCGAACAGCAACGTACGTATCTGTTCGGCGGACCCGGCGTTTATCTGCGCGGACCCTTCTTCTTCTTCGACGGATGCCGCCGCCGCGCTGAAACGATCCAGTGCGTCGGTCGGAATATAGCTGGCTATGCTATATTGCAGTTCCTTCATTTCAACGGCGAACTGGCTCCCAAGTTCTTGAAGGTAGGGCACGTCCACGGCGATCCCGTAACGCGACATCCGGTTAAGCTGGCCGAGTATCATCAGGTCCAGCTTGCGGACGTTCTCCAAATCCGGTTTGTTAGGAAGCTCGATGCCGCCGTATAGCGCCATCAGTCTTCTTCCGGTGCATCATCGTTGTCGTTCATGCAGTCTTCGGAGCAGTAGGGCTGCCCGGATTCACCCCACCATACTTCTTTGGGGTCGTCAGGCAAACACCTGACGCATGAATAGCAGTGTCTTTCGGGTGGTTTAGGCATCTTTGTCTCCTTCATAAATCTGGAAAGCTCCCTGTCGCCTCCTGGCAAGCTCAACAGCACACCTACCCGTCCAATCGGCGTCACCGACTGCGTACCGTACTGCCTCGTCCATTGAGCAATTAGCGATTCCTGCCAGGGGGTAAGTTCCGATACGCGATTCAACATGCTGCACTATCCATTCGTTTACAGGCTCGCGCCAGAACGCATTGAGCCTTGGTTCCTCTTCAGACCCCCACGGGTCGTACTCCGACATTTCCGTTGTGAGCCGCAACAGGCGCGTCAACAGCGACTCCAGGTCGCTCTTGGTGGTCTCGTCCTTCAGTCGCTTGCCTGTTTTCGGGCTGAACCGCTGCGACACGTACGTCAGGTCGAGCACGGCGATCTGGTAGGCTTCGGTTATCCATTCGAGCAACGCCCTGACACTGGCCGGGCGCACCGTTTCTTCATACGATGTCATAGTGTGCCGGAACAGGCGGTATGTGAGCGCCTTAAGACCTTGCGGCAGGTTGCCCAGGTGAAAGGCTTCCTGCATGGTGTCGCGGTACCGGTCGGGCGCGATATCGATACCCACCTTGCGAAGTTCTTCAAGGTCGTGCGCAGCGTGGTGGAACACGATATTATGCTGACTCGGCAGCATTAGTCGCAAGTGCTTCATTGCCGCGCTGTCGCTAACCATATACAGCACGCCGTGTCGCGGCATACCGGACACCTGTACGCTCCAGGGAACGCCCGCATGCGACTCAGTATCAATGCCTACAGGGTACTCGCCGGACAGCCACGAATGGCGCGGCGTCCATACAGAGTAACTGACGGGTTCCGGTTCCGGGTCGTCGTCGAAGTGGTCTTCGCCTATGATGTCCTTCAGCCCTTCCCAATCTTCCATTGCGACAGTCATAAAGCGCGACTCGTGCAGGCCGATGCTCGGATGGTACATAGGAATCAAGTAACCGTGCCAACCGAACAGGTCACCTACCTTCGCGGTCGATTGAGGTATTCCATGCTGGTAGTCAAGCCTGATACCCGGCACGAGCGCACAGGCCGTCGCGCCCATGAGCACGATTACGTCCGGGTTCGTACGCTCGATCTCGTCGGGCACGTGACACGGCGCACAAGCCTGAATCTCTTTGTCGGTCGGTGTCTTGTTCGAGTCGGCCCAGCACATAACCGTATTACAGACCCGGATCTCGGACCTGTTGAGCCCGGCGAGCGGCAAGTAGAGTTCGTCCCACTCCTGCCCGGTCGGTCCCACCAGTACCTCGCCGCGTTCGTTCTCGCGCGGACCCGGACGTTCCGCGATAGCGAGTACGCGTGCGGGCTGCGGGCCATTGCCGCCTATCGCACGGTGTTTGCGAGGGCAGGTTTCACAAGGATTTGTGAACATCTGTAATTGCCTTCTGGATCTTCATGTACAGTTCGAAAGTCATGACTATAGCGATACGCCGCTCTTTCTCTTTGCCTTCCGTTACAAGCAGCGGACCCGACAACCGTCGCAACTGGCCTTTGTTCATGCGGCCCAGTTCACTGATGCCAGCCGTTTCCATCTGGTCCGGGTCGAAAGGGTTAAGGACCGTAGGCTTAAGGCTATCGTCGAGCGCCGTCCGGCAGCGTGTGCAGCGCAACGGTACGGGCAGCGTGCGCGACTCGACTGGCTTATGGCAGTCGATGCAGTCGGCGACGTACAGTTCGTGGTCTCTCATTCCGGCTTCAACCCTCTCAGCGACCTTACGATCTCAGCGGCCGTCTCTTTCCCGAAGTGCTTGACGTTTCCGCTGCGATCGGTCCATTCGACGCGTCGCCACTCCGCGACAGTCGCATTCACCATGTCATACGCCGACGCGAAGTGCTTTCCTACGTCCCACGCTTTTGCGTCCAGCCCCGGTAACTGCGCCGCGAGCAGCGTCACTATATTAGGTGCGCCCTGGTGCAGCGTCACCGCCCCGCGCCGCTGCGCGCTCGGCTCGTTCGCAAACAGCACGTCATGCGACTTGTGCAGGTGATAAGCCTTTCTCCACCAGTGCCAGCGGCTTGCGTACAGGTGCGCCGTTTCCTGCACGCTGCCGGTGCGCCACACCGCGACGCCGCCGCACTCGTACTGCGAGTATAGGTACGAGTCCACCTGCCTGAACGAGATCCCTGACCTTGCGTGGTTATAGTAAGTAGTCCACGTGCCCGTGCGCCCGTTCGGTACCATGATCTCGCCGCCCTCGCCGGGGCGCCATACGCCTTCCACTACGAGTTCGACACGGTCGTATAAGCTGTACATGCCGCGGAGCTGATGACCACTGAGTCGCCTGTCCTGCATCGAGTTTATAAGGTCGGACAGGCGTTTGCGCTCGTACCCGATCAGGCGTCCGTCACAGGACTCGATGGCTAAGTCGCCGAAGTCGAGGCGGCATACAGACAGAGGCAGGCCGAAGGTTTCAAGGTGCTGCACAAGCAGGGAGTCCTCGCGGTCGTCGCAAAGGATACTCACAGCAAATGTCTCCACGTACGGTTAGTTCGGATGTGTCCTATGGTGCTAAGTGCCACACCATATACAAGAGATAGTTCATATTGCGTAAGACTGCTGGACCTGATGACTACGATATCTGCTTCTACAAGTTTGGCGCGTGCGTGTCTTTCCCCTTGTCGCGTCTCGGGATGCACCTGTGCGCTGTGCCTGCCTTTTGCAGCAGCATCCCACATATTAAGGCTTTGCGTACCCCAAAACAGATGAAAGCCATTACAACAGGGAGGGTTGTCGCAAGTATGCAGTGCTTCTGCTTTCGGATCTTCCGGTATGCCGTGAATCAGAAACGCAGCTACCCTATTGGCTTTAACTGTTTTTCGCTCTGCTCTGGTTCCAAGACTAAAGGCACCGTAACCGTTTCTGGTACCACCCAACCACGGCCAACACTCACTGTCAGTACAAATGTAAACGTATGACCAGAAGCGATCTATCTCCTGCTGCGACATACCACGTATAGCTGCGTCCAAAGCAGGGTTGTTCATAAGTCGTCGACTAAAAGCGACATGGAATCAATTCCGGTTGCGCGGATCGCCCGGCACCACGATCCGGTTGCGTGGCAGCGCCAGACTACTCGTGCTCTCTCGTGCGATCTCTTCCTGCGCCCGTTCCGCTTTAGCTTCCGCGATCAGGTCGCCTAACGTCTTAGTCAGTCCGGCAGACCGCTTACAGTCTTTGCCGAACAACCTCAGCCCGACCAGCGCCGTGAAGGTCGCCGCCGACGACAGCGCGTTTACAGGCAGGTTGATGTTGCGCGCGTGCTCGATCTGGTCTATGAGCGCCTGATCGAACTGGGCTTGAGTGAAACGTTGCTTCTGGCCTTTCATAGATGAAAGTCTCCAATCTCCTGCATCTGGTCCGGCCCGGCGCATACGAGCCCTTCCATTTCAAGGTCCCAGCCTTCCGGCGTCTGATGCGCGCCGCCTTCGCGACCGATGTTGGCGACGCGCGACAGTGCCGGTGACAGTACTTTAAGCTTATATTTCCGCACTACGTCGGTCAGCGAATGATCCCACCCTAAAGGTTCCGTGCGCCTGTGGTTCCACCAGGGCAGGATGTACTTGCGTGCCGCGTAGCTCGTAGTGGCCCAGCCCCAGACGCCGAAGTCCGGGCGCGTAATCACACCTTTCGTGTCGCAGCCGGGCGACAGGCTGCGCGAGTGCAGCGACAGGATATGGGACGGGTCCGGCATGAGAGTACGAAACCATTCAACAAGGCGTATCGCGTCGGGCGCGAGCACGGTGTCGTCTTCGAGATGCAGATTGAAGCTGCTGCCGCGCTCTATGAACACGTACTGGAGCAGCCGTCGCGGGTGCTCCGTGACGCCAAGGTGTTCGGGCCAGTAGACTACTTCGAGGTTGTAACCGTCAAACTCTATCGGGTTAGTCAGACCGCCGTCGTCTACGCCGATGAAGATACGTTCCACCTTGAACTCGGGGCACAGGCGCAAGGCGACGTGCAGCGACTCCAGTACCTGTTGCAGGTAGTCGGGCCGGTTGTACGCGCAGATCGTGATGGTATTGATCGGTGCGGGGGCGCTCATGTCAGGGGCGCTCCGCGTACTCTCGTGCCGTCATCGACTCCTGTACGGGCGGCGACAGCCTGTATAGCGCGTCGGGCCGCTCCAGATGACTGCGCCGCACCGTCCAGCACGTGTGGTTGCGCCACCCGACGTTACGCTCACCCCACTTTTCGTGTACCGCCTGCCAGACGCCGGGGAAGTTTATGTCGCTGCCGCGATTGTAGTCGTGCCCGGCCATCCACTCGGGTCCTGTGGCCCACCATGCGTCGATGTCAGCCTTGACGGGCGCGTACTCGTGGTCCGCGTCTATAAAGACAAAGTATGGCGGCGCTTCCGTGAACATGGACGCGGCGGCGGCGCTGTCGCTCCTGACCACCTGCACCATGTCGGCGAACCCGGACGAGCGCAGGTTGTACATGAACGCCTGATAGGTGCCGCCGAACTTACGCGCATAAGCGTAGGCATCCTGTTCCGCTTTGGACAGGTCGCTGACAGCCGCGACGTTGGCGTCGGAGTCCTCCGGGTCGTAAATGAACTTGTGACCGGGATAGTCGCGCCAGCCGTCCACGGCGACCAGCTTAATGTCCTTGCCCGATTCGCGTATCTTCTGCGCGAGATACAGGAGCGACTTGCCGAAGCAGACGCCGACTTCAACGATGGTTGAGTAAGGCGGCGTCGTCATGGCGACCTCATCGTACAGGTCGAAAAAGTCCATCCAGCCGGGCACGTCGCGCCATGTGACGCGGCCACCTGTGTCGAGTTTGAGAGGCGATCCGAGATAGTCGATGATTTCCATTAGAGCAACCCGTCCTTTCGCAGCTCCGCTTCCATCCACGGTTCCATATGACGCCGCGGCACCGCGCCATCCATCCTGAACTCGCGCCAGTCGCGCGCCGCCTGTGGTGTATGCGTCCAGATGGACTTGCCAAAATACTGCGCCCAGTTCGGCTGCGATATAGAGCCCAGCTCATACCCGGTGTTATGCGACCGTGACAGGTCCGGCCACACCATGAAAAGGCTGTTCACATACATCAGGTAATGCGCGGAGTAGTCAAACCCTTTAGGCTCAAGCGTCTTGCAGTTCCAGTTCTTCTGCAGATAGTGCAGGTACGGGTCGCGCAGGAACGCGGTACCGCCGCACGTATTAAGCCCATTGGACATATGGAGCAGGCGCGCGTCCGGGCCTTCAGGGCGTCCTTCGGCTATGTACTGCGCCGGAATGGTTTCGTGATACAGGCAGCAGCCGAGTATAGGCACGTCATGCTGTAACCCGGCAGGACCGGCAAACAGGCCGTTAGCGGCGTTGCGCGTCCACTCGCACATCAGGAACGCATCCGGCGCCATTACCGCGTCGTCTTCCACATACAATGCCATGTCCGCGCCCGCCGCGAACGCCCTGTCGAGCATCCATTTGCTCATGGCGTGCGGGTTACTGGGCGTGTGCGACGCGTGCCAGAACTCGAACGGCACGTCCGGGTTGCGCGCGACGACGCCTTCCGCTTCGGCTATTACGTGCGGGTGTTCGAATGCGTTCGCCGCGAGGCACACGGCTATAACGCCGGCCCAGCCCCGTGACTCCGCTGTCGCCGACCAGCGCTGCGCACGTGACAGCGCTTCAAGGCACAAGCGCGCGTGGAACGGGCGTTTAAACAGGTTGACGGTAACGACGTTCATTTTGTAAACTCCACTTTGTAGTCGTCGGACGGGTCGTATACGGTGCTGTTGAGTCCGACAAGTACGCTGCCCGCCTGCAGCTTGAAAGTGTGCAGCGTGCCTGGATTGACGGTGTATATTTTTCCGATCTCCATCAGGATCTCTTCAGCTTCCAGCACCAGCGTGCCGCAGCCTTCGGACAGCATGAACAACTCGGTCTTTCGTTTGTGGTAATGCGCGCCCAGCGTGCAATCCTGTTTTACCGTTATCAGCTTCGCTTCGGGAAACGTATACAGGTAGCGGCGGTCGTCGCTATGGCCCGACGGCACCGATAACGGCGACAACTTTCGAAGTTCGGCGTCAACCATGATCTTCACCAGCTCCGCGAACTTTACCTTCGGTTCGAACCCGAGAACGCGTCTGCTTTTGGACGCATCGCCGCATAACAGGTCCACTTCGGCGGGCCGGGTCAGGTCGCGGTCGTACTCCACGTAACGCCGCCAGTCCGGTATGCCCGCGCACAGGAACGCGGCCGCGACGAACTCTTTCACCGAATGTGTCTCTCCCGTCGCGATCACAAAGTCGTCAGGAACCAGGTACTGCATTATGCGCCAGATCCACTCCACGTACTCGGGCGCGTAGCCCCAGTCTCGTTTCGCTGACAGGTTCCCGAGCACCAGCTTGTCGCGGCGACCTGTGGCGATCTCAGCCACAGCGATACAAACCTTGCGGCTCAGGAACGCGGAGCCTCGGCGTGGGCTCTCGTGGTTAAAGAGTATGCCGCAGTAGACGCGCGTTCCATAGGCTTCGCGCCATACGCGGGCCAGGTTAAACGCCGCGATCTTGGACGCGCCATACGGCGAACGCGGATAGAACGGCGTGGTCTCGGTCTGTGGGGTCTCCTGTACACGCCCGAACATTTCTGAAGAACACGCCTGGTATATTTTTGCACGCAGTCCGAGCGTTCGGCAGCTCTCCATAATACGGAGCAACCCGCCCGCGTTGATGTCCTGCGTCACTTCCGGGTGGTCGTAGGAATCGCGTACCTGCGACATGGCGGCCAGGTTGTAGATTTCGTCGGGCTGGACGTGCTCGACGATACGAAACAGGCTGGACCCGTCCGTCATGTCGCCTGTGTGCAGCGTCAGTGACGGATTGTCGTGGATCGCGTCGATATTCGACAGGTTAGGCTGCGAGATACGACGGACGATGCCATGAACCTCGTAGCCTTTTGAGAGCAGGAGTTCGGCGAGGTACGACCCGTCCTGGCCTGTGATACCGGTTATAAGAGCTTTCATTTCAGCCTCACCACCCAGGAGCGCCCGCACTCCACTTTGTAATTGCCTTCGCCAAAGTACTCACGCACGGCTTCCTCGACGCCATGAAACTCCTCGGTAACGTCGTGGCCGGCGATGATGCTGTCTTTGCCCATGATGGGCTCCCACGCTTCGAGTTCTCGCTTCAGGTGCGCGTACTCGTGGTCGTCGTCCAGAAACAGAAAGTGGATGTCGCCGCCCGCGGCTTCGATGCCCCTGAACATAGTGGCGGCTTCGAGCGAGTCCATACGCATGATCCTTAACGGGTCCGGCGACAATCGTGTCTTGTCCACGAAGTAAGCGAAGGTTTCGAACAGCGAGTCGTGGTGCTGCGCGTGGATCACGGGTTCAATGTGGCCTTTCGCGCCATGCTCCGGGTCGAACATGCCGGGGTTGTTGGAAGGGTTCGCGGCCCATATGTCGATACAGTAGACGCGCAGGTCTTTGTCGGCGAGTTTGGCGGCTTCGGCGAGGTAAATAACGCTCTTGCCCCAGAAAGACCCGACCTCTATGAGGATAGAGCCGCGCGGGGCGGTACGAACGGCCTCGTCGTAAATAGGGAAGAAATCCGACCATTCACTCGGGACGGTCTTGTAAAGTTCAGGCGTTTGCGGCATGTAACGGTTCGATCCTTTCAAGCAAAGTCTTAACGATGTCTGCTGCATCCCATTCGAGCGCGACAGGCTGCCGGTACAAGGTCAGCGACTCATACCATACCGACTTTGTAACGTCCGTAGTCTGCCAGCGCCAGCACCCGCCTTTTGGCACCAGCACCAGCGCCGGGACACCGAGCAGCCCGCACAGATGCGCGACAGCGGTATCGACCGTCAGTACGAAGTCCATACTGCACAGGTACGCCGCCGTGTCGCGCCACTCGCGCATGCGCTCGAATTCGAGCGCGACGCCTTCAGGATGCTCGAACGAGTCGGTGTTGTACAAGTCTTTGCGTTCCGGCGACAGTGAGTAAATCTCAAAACTGGTTACCAACCTGGACAGATTCTGCTCAAGTTGGTACACGACATCGTTCGCCGTTTCGACCGGCAGGCTCTTGGTACGGATCGGCGACGAGTTCTCTTCGGCGCGCCAGCAGAAGCCAAGCCTGAACGGGCCAGCGGCACGTTGCGACGAACGCTGCAACCCTGCCCAAAAGCAGCCAGTACCCGGATCTAATATGCCGGGTTCCGGTATGTCGTCCCACCCTTGCGCGCCGAACACCGCGGGCATGCTCATGATCGAGCAGCTATACTCCCAGCGCCCGAACGGGATCTTGTCGAGCCCTACCTTGTAGACTTCATCGACTCCCAGGGCGGTCCAGTCACAGAAGTCGGCCAGGGGCGCGAATATCATAAGGCCGACGCGCCTGATGAGTAACTGATTCTTCAGCAACGGCAGCCACCGCATGAATATGAACACGTCGCCGTAGCCGCCTTCGCACTGCACGAGCAGCGAGTTCGGCGTTCCTGACACGGCGGTATATTCGCCATCCCAGTACTTCGTCGCCGGCCATGGGCTCCAGCTCACATTCAGCCTGCCAACCTCCCAGCACTGCATCGCCTCGCCGAACCTGCCGAATCGCATCAGACTCTGCGCGTACCCGAGCGCCGTAGCCTGATACTGATTCGCATGCGTCGAAACGGTGCCGTGTTCCACGAGCAAACGTAAGGCATTACCGAAACAGTCGAGCGCGGCCTGCCAGTCGCCCGTGGACGTGGCGATCTGCCCGAGCGTATGCCAGACCGACGATTCTTCAGGACGCAGCTTCACGAGGTCGCGCGCCACCTTCAGAGCTTCCGGGTAATAACCCTGTCGGCGCAGGTTGATGGCGGCGCTTAACCGCTCCAGATACTGTTCGTCTTTGAGTCTTGCCGTGTCCGTTCGTGTCATTTACTTGTAAACTCCGCTACTTTCTTAAGAACGCATCCTTCTCCGCACAGGTCTACAATACCTTCCGTTGACATCAGGTCACCACCTGCGCGTTGCACGAACAGGCCGCCTTTATACGGCGTCGCTACAAACCAATGGTTGCTGACTTGCTTCTGCGCGCCGCAAACGTCACACGTGACCTGTTCCTTGCGTGCCATATGTCAACTCTCCCAATCTTCGTAACTGGTTTCAGGCCGTAGGGCGGCGGCCAGATGCTTGAATTCGACCAACTCGCCCATAAGCAGACGCTGTCCTTCCTCGCCCATCAGCGCGGCCCGGTCCTGCGACATGCGGACATCGAGCCAGAAGCCTTCCGCGACGCTGTAATGCGTCTCCACGAGCGCATTGGTTTCATACCCGAGTTGCTTATAACCACTGGGCTCATCGAACCCGAGCGCCACCTTGTTGTTGTAAGCTTCCTTCGACTCGGTCGTGAACACAATGTGTTTACGTTGCAGCGATTCGAGCAGGGTACGCATTTCGGTGTTCGGCGGCTCCCATGCGGTCTTCTCCGCGCTGAACCTGCTGCTACGTCCGTAATGTGCGGCGACAATCATCTGGTACAGGGTGTAGCCGCTGTCGATCCCTATTGTCTGGACCTCGGGCATGTCCAGAAGCGACCAGCAGGCGTACTTGACCTTATCGACTAACTCGCGATAGAACGCCTTCGACTCGGCCAGGTCCATCAGGGACATAGCCATCGGGTTTTTGTACTTGTAGAACTCGTCGGCGTTCTTAGGCCAGTAGATTTTGCGATCCGGGTAGAGTTCGCGCTGCACCTGTTCGATAGTCGGGCGCGTCTTACGCTGCAACGGGATCACGCCGAGCCCCGGCGCTGTCGCCATCAGGCGCGTTTTACCCGTACCGGCGCGTCCGAACACGCCGATGAATAGCTTGTCGGGAGCGCCGGGAGTCAGCACTTCGAACTCAACACGCTTGTCCTGTGTGACGGTGGTGGTTTTCACTTTCGCTCCACTCTATAACTGAGTTTTTCCCGTAAAGCGTCAAGCCTGTCGAATTCAGCTTCGCTTTCCTGTTTTTCCAGCGCTTCCAAAGCGCGCGACTTTACACAGTCGTATACAAGTTGAACTTCCTCTGCATTAAGATTTAGTTTCATTCGCTGTACCCTTCCGCGGTGGTCTTCACTTACAATGTCCACCGCAGCGTATACAGCGCTGGCCGGTAGCGCAGTTGGAAAGTGCATGTACCTTTCCGCAGTCCACACAAACTACGTCCACTTTTAACGGCAGATCTTCCGGTATTGTTTTCTTATCGGCGTAAATCTTCATTCGCTGTACCCTTTCACTCTGCGAATCCGCTTTCTATCGCGCCCGCCCTGTTGCTGTCGATCATGCGCTGCATTCCTTCCAGCTCCTTTTCGCTGAACTCGACCAGATACTGTGTCCACAACGGGTCCGGCCACTCCATTACAGACATGACTTCCCACTGGACGCGCGTCGCGCCGTACCCGAGGCAGTACCCCATGCCCTGCCACATCCAGACGGTCTTCTTTTTCAGCAGGTCCGCGCCCGTATATTTCTTCGCGCGGTTGAACTTGAACTCGCGAATCGTAATTATGTTGTTTTCGCCTGCGTTGATCCCGTCGCAGTTCATAATCAACGGCGACTGGCACTCATACGGCTGCCAGACCATATCGGGGAACAGCGACGCCGCGAACTCTTCGAATACCCGCCCGAGCATCCAGCGTATCGGCAGGTCTTCTTCGGCTACGTCGTTAATGTACGCCGTGATCTTACTTTTTTGCGCCACGTACCGCAGCAGCCCGGACAGGTGCAGGCCCGGCGCGCGCGGCGGTTCGATCAGGAACCCATCCGCAGAGACCGCGCGAGGCAAGGGCACGCGACGAAGCAAATCGCCGCGCTCCAGCTTCACGTCGGTCTCTGAGATGAGTGTAGGCATAGAGTTTACAGGTGCCTGATGAAGTCCTGTCGCTACGCCCTATGCAAACGTCACGGAGCCGTCGTCGGCTACCGCGAACACGCCGGTAGCTTCGCCGATCTCCTGTAACCTGGTCTCGGTCATTGCGTCCATGACCGCTTTTTTGTTGGCCGCGTCCACGGCGGGCTTGTGTTTGTTGAGCGCCATAAGCGACTCCAGCCTGACTTTCTTCAGGTCTTTCAGGGTCTGTCCGGTCTTTGCGGGCGCGAGCGTTTCGGTCAGGACCGCCATGACGATTTCGTCGGCGTCGAATGTACCGGCAGATGAGGATGCGGTCGCAGCGGGTGCAGCGGCGGCGGCAGGCTTACCGGCAGCAGCGGGTTTCGCGGCAGCGCCCTTCCCCTTCGCCGCGTCGCCGGCCGCACCGGCGCTCTTTTCGTACGGGAACCGCACGATCTTGTCCACAACGAACAGCTTGCTGTCGTAGTTCCCCATCTTTTTGGTGACGTTCTTGAAGAACGCATACAGACCTACCATGTCGGGAAAGTAGGTACGCTTCAGGATCGCGGGCTTGAACCCTTTCTCAACGAGCGACGCGCAGAACCGCATCCACTTGACATTGTCGTTGATCTGGTACCCGTCGGCGAGCGCGAACAAGGTGTCGCCCGTTGCGCCCAGCGACCCGCCCATATCTGTTGCATCCGACTCCGGGTTGCCGTCTTCGTACTTTCCGGGATGGACCGCGTTGAGCTGTCCGTCCATCTTGTCGGCGCCCGCGATGGATAACAGCACTTCTTCTTCGGCTGCCGCGGCCTTGTTGCCTTCGCCATCCGAGTAGCGTTGAATACTCAGTTGCGCGAATAGTCCGGGCGGGTCCTGATGACCGGCCTGACGACCTTCCGACGCTTCCTTTTGTGGCGGGAACTGGTACACGATGGCGCATGCCGACGTGACAACCCCCCAGCCTTCCTCGAACGAACCTTTAAATTTATATGCGTCTTCCGGCGCACTGGATACTTTTGGCATCGATGTTAACTTTCCTCTCTGATGGTTGCTGGATCGATCTTCGGCGGCGCTTTAGGGACTGAGGCGACAGTGAAGATCCTGAAACCCGATGGAAGATAGGAACGACCTTCGGGACCGCTGAGTTGTTTGACTGCATTGTCGAGCACAAACATTTCGGCACGGTCGTAGTAAGACCGGATAGGTCTGCCGCGCATCTGCACTATCTTTTGCGCGGCGTAATGGAGACGATACCCTGGTATCTGGGCGCAGCGTTCTTTTACGACGCGCTGCGTTTCGTTCGGGAACGGGAACTTGAGGACGATCTGGACTTCACACTGGGTACCGGCGAAGTCGAATCCTTCCTCTACGGACGGCGTTACAAGGACGGCACCAGGGCCGGCGGTTCTGAACCGTTCCAGACAACGTCCAAGCGATGCGCTGTCCTCGTTCCAGATGAATCTGTCAGCGTGACGCGAATGCTGAATGGCTCGTTTGGTGCGAGCGTAACTGACCGAGTGGACGATAGTTTTCCTATCTCTTCGATCATCAATAATTCTATCCGCCGCGTCAATGACTTTTCTGTAGTCTTCATCTGTACTCTTCCAGTTAAGTTTAACGGTCGGTATGTGGTAGACGGGCGCATGGTCCTGCGGGAACACAGGCGGCCAGGCGCGGTACTCGTACGCGAGGTCCGGCGGTAACAGGAGCTTAAGCGTGAACTCGGACAGCGACGCCGACATAAGCAGGACGCGCGGGACACCCGCGAACAGGCGCTGCGTGAACCCGGACAGGCGTATCGGTTCAAAGGTGACGTGTCCCCGGTCGTCGAACTGCCAGACCCAGTTGGCGTGCATACGAGTAATACGACGCAGCCTGTCCAACAAGTCTTTGTCGTCATCGGACAGGTTATCGATGTCGCCCTTGCTCGCATACACGGCGGCGGAATCAATTGCCCACCGCTTCCACTCATCCGACTCTTCATTTACAACACCGGATGAGTCCAGCGACGATCCACCGTCGTAAGGGCAATCCAGCTTCTTAAGCTCCTTCGCATACAACTTTACGCTTGCGAATCCGCTCAACTGACTTTCAATGTTATGCGCTTCGTCGCATATAAGAAGCTGTGTGCCCTCGAACGCCTTGTTCCTGACACCCTGCGAGTACAGCCAGTAAGCGTAGTTGGTCTCGGGCAGCGGCGATAGTTGGGCGGCGGTGACGGCGCGCGTGTACGGGCACGCATCTGTTTGAGCGCGGCTGCAATCGTTGTCGAACCCGTCGTCGCAGTTTTTGTACGAGTTACATTCGTAATTGGCGCGGCCCCGGATGTCGCGCATACCTGATACTTCGAAGTCGCGCAGGACTTGAGCCTGTAACGCTTTTGTCGCGACCAGGTAGGTTGCTTTGCCGCCTGTCAGCGCGGCAGCGGCAGCGGCGAACAGGGTTTTGCCGGACCCGGTTGGAAGCTGCGCCGCCATCACGGCGCTGTCGGACGACTGGAACCAGTCGAGAGCTTCGCGCTGCGTCTGACGGAACCGGTCGAAGCGCGCAGGTAACGACAGGTCGGCGGGGCTGATACTGCTGAAGATCGACTCACTCATCGCGGCACTTCTATTCTTAACGTATAAAGTCCAAATTGTCAACGGCAACGTGAAAAGTTATTTCAGTCCTCAAGATCGCCCCACCCGGCCTTCATGAGACTACGTGCTACATCACTTAGACGCCAGCTCCCGTTCCCGTCGCCCTGGGTACAGTCGGCCAGCCCGTGCAGCCTCAAGTCCTCCAGGGTACGTTTCGCCGCGCTCGGGCTCACCCGGATGCTGCGCGCCACCTCCGTCGTGGTGCTCGGCAGCTTCCGTATCAGGTCTATTACGGCGGCCCTGATACCGGGGATCGAATCAAGAGCGCATTGCGCCACGACGCGATGCCGTTCCGCTTCTGTACACCCGGCGCGTTCCATTCCGCGTAACAACTGCGCGAGCGAGTTAGCCAGCCTTGGTCCCAGCGCCGCCCTGCTAACACCCTGCACCTCTTCGCGTTTGTACTTGTCGCGCTGCACACCCGACCGCGCCCGCGCGGCGAACTGCGCCAGCGCCGCGACCGTTTTACGTTCCTTGTCCGTCAGCCGCCGTGGTTCTTCCGCGTCGTCCCACGCATCAGGCCACTCCAGTTCCGCCCAGAATTTGCCGAACAGTTCATGCAGTTGTTTGCTTTTGTCGGTACCGTCCGGCGAGTCCAGGGTAGCGTTTATCTCGTGATACCCGTCCGATACAGGGTACCGGTAATACAGGCATCGCTCGCCCATCTCGGCATTAGTTTGCTGGTGGTCCGGGTGGTCGATCATGTCGGTACAGGCGGCAATGAAACCGACGCGGCCCTTGAACTCAATAGTACGTCCGCCGTCCGTGCCTAATTCGCGCTGCCAGTGCTGATCGTGCAACATACCGATAGCTCCCATAGTGGAGCGCGCGGCACCGGGGTCGCCGGCCAGTACGGTACGGGCAAAGTCCAGCATTACGAGCAGGCCGCGGCGGACTCCGTTCTCACGCTCGGATAACGGCATGTCCATCAGGAGCCCGCCTGTAGAGTCGGCGGCGTGTTCCTTGAGAGACGTGCCGGACATGAGCGCCGCCTTACCCGATAAGTCGCCACATTCCTTAATGCCCTGTAAGCCAACGAGTTGCTTCAGGAGTTCCGTCTTGCCGGATTCAGGCGGCCCTATCAGCATGAGCCACGTCGGGTAGCCGCGCATGACGTTGGCGCATACGGTGCCGCATACGGCGTAGAGAGGGCCGGGGTCGGGAAAGTATAAGAGTTGCTGCACGGCAGCGGCGAGTCTATGGACTGGCGTCTGTGGCGACGCAAGCGGCGAGCGCGTGCTGGAGACCAGGAACGGGCGTGGACGCTCGACCTCGTAAGGCTTGAGCGTAGCGACAGTACCGGACGGTCGTGTTGCGGGCGCGGCATCCCTGTACACAATGTTAAAGAGGTTATCGGAATGTTACGGTAAGGTCAATTTGCGACACTTAAGTCCTGATCATGCCGCGACGACCGCTTCCGACACCTGATTGACGAGCGATACGCTTTGTATCGGCCGCTGCCTTGCGGTTAACAGTATTTGTTGGTCGCGAATGCTTCAGACCGTCTTCGACCAGCATTGCCAGTTGCGACCATTGCTGTATCACTTCTTTATCGGTGCAGTCGCCCGACCACCAGCAGTTCACTTTCGATATGAACGCGCGCATCGGGTCCGGGTACAAGGTACCGCGTAAAGTGTCGAACAGTTTGCGCAGATCCGGCAACGTGCGCGTGATACCGGCGGCAGTGGATACGGCGGCGCGGCCGCGGGCTTTCGGCGCGTTCTTACGCACGGCCTTCGCTTCCTTTGCGGCGCGTTCCACGTGCCGTTTCTGGACAACGGGCGTTTCGGTAGTAGTTTTGGCAGGTTCAGGCTCGCTCTCAGATGTCGATTGCTGCGATTCCTGCGGCGCTGGCGTCGTCGGTGACGGTTTGGCGTGGGTAACAGTCTGCTTTTGCTTCCGTGGCGGCTTGGCGGCAGTTTCCTCCCGCGCTATTTGAGCCGCCCGTTCGAGCACTTCGCCTGTCCGCTCGGGTTCCACGTGCGTCAGCGCGTAGAATGCGGCGTCCGCACGCATGTTTCTACCGGTCAGGTCCGCGAGCAGCAGCTTATACGCTGCGTCGTTCATGCTTTCCGGTTTCGCCAGTAACCGCTCGTGCTGCTTGATCTGAGCCCGCGAGCAGCCCATGTATGACGCGATCTCTTTTGTGCCCGTAAAGTGTTTCTCCGCCCGCACCGCCGCGATCAGGTGCGCGTACTGGAGCGCGTTGTAGCCGCGACGCCGCGTGTTCTCGTGTATGGCGACCTGCAACGCATCTGTCCCGTCGCGCCGCACGATGCAGTCGAGCATGTAATGTTCGTCAATTGTGCGCGCCGCCGCCAGCCTGCGCGTGCCCGCCACCACGAACCATTCGTCCGCGCCGCCGCGATCCACCACGAGCGGCATGATCTGACCGGTTGCGCGCATCGACGCCGCAAGCGATTCGATGCGCCTATGCTCGTCGGCGGGCGCGTCGCCGGGACGCGCGTTCGTGCGCGACACCAGCTTCGACGCCGGTATACGCAACACGGTACCGGCGTAAACGCTTTCAGCCTTTACGTTTTCGTTTGCTGTTGCTGGTAGAACGATTGTTTCGACTCGCGGCATTTGTTACCTTCCCTTTTTGCTTCGTTACTTTCTGTTTCGGTTTGTAGAACGCGTTCACCTGATCTAAAGTCCAGCCCATGTACGCGGCCAGTTTACTCGCCATCTGCATCGACGGCCTGAACCGCCCGTTCAGGACGCGACCGAGCCAGGTGGGATGCACGTCTAATGCGGCGCTCACTACCTGGTAGTCAAGCTCCGGGTAGGCGTTCGGGCGCCTCCCGGCCTTAACGCCGCGGCGCGGCACTATGGCGCTCGGGACCGGCGCGACAGGCGGTTGCGGCTGCGGCTTTGGCGGTACTGACACGGGCATCCGTCTCAGGATACGTGTATCGGACCTGTCAAGTCAAGAATCAAAATCAATCCCGAGCCCTGCACATGTTGCAGTGCTTCGGACAATTCTTTCCTGCCGCTATACGGCAACTGATCGCGATCCACCAGCCGCAATCGCACTGCACCGACATAAGACAAGTGCCGAATACAAAGCGCACGGTCAGGTATGTGCCGGGAATACGGTATCCGGGCACGAACTCCGGGTAGTGTGGATTCGGGTGTGGTTGCCTTTGCGGAGACATTGTGTTTGTACCTGCTACAAGAATAACATCAATCTATATTTAATTATATTGTAGCGCTAAGGTACCGTCTCTCACGTATGCGCGCCAAAGAGCTTTTTAAAATGCGCCCGCGCGTGAACGGAGGTACCTTAGCGCTACAATATAATTAAATATAATGTTATGATGTCAATTATGGCAGCTAACAGTAATGTTTTCAGTGAGAAACAGCGTTTAACCGGAACTCTATTTACAATTGTGCGCCAAGCCAGACCGGGATCGTGGAGCGATATCGTATGTGTTTGCGACTGCGGCACCGAGGTAGTGCTGGCCTACCCGCAAGCCTACTACAAGAGTAGATATAGCTGTGGTTGTGCTCGCCGACTACGCTCAAACGCTGTTGACGCGACCGGAATGCGGTTCTACAGCCCGATGGGCAACAGACTGAAGCGCGTAAACGACCCCGATGGTCCCGAAGTGCTGCATGGTCGCGCGCTCCAGATATTGTGCCGCGATGAGACGACGCAACAGTGGATTTACCTGTGCGAATGTTGTGCCGCGACGTTCACAATGCCCGGAGGCGACCAGCCTGCGCGGCTGCTGCGAAAGCTGGCCGCGGAGAACTGCCCTAACTTCAGGCCGCGCTACTACGTTGACGAAGATTACCACTGGCACTCGGACTTGGAAGTGACCGTTACGCGTATACTGCCGAAGCTGGATCGCGGCGACCCCGAGAACCTTGTGCCTTACTACGCGAACCCGAAGCGCGACGTTGTGCGGGACAAGTTTGGCACGATCATTGCGTTCATGGGGCTGCCGGACTCGCCTGAGTTCAAAGCGCTTGAGGATGCGCACGTCAGCAAGATTACGGGGTTCAGGCGCAAGGATCGCGAGAAACGAGCTAAAACCAAAGAGAAAATGCATGCGCTGTTTTATGGTGAAGTTGTGCCGGAACAAACGGCAACAACGGCAGCTCCATTGGACGATGTTCAGGAACGGGAGCTGCCGCACGAAGACGAGTTCAGGGAAGCGGACTACTGACTTGACGCGATGTACACGCTACAACACGACGCGCAACCGCGAGCCGGTTCGCCTCGTCGTATTGCTTTTTGGTGATGCAGCGTGCGTACCTTTCCAGATTACGCTGTGTCGGGCGGCAGATACCCCAGCCTGTACCGAGGATCTCGCGTAGCTCGGCGGGCGTGCCGTGTGTTTTCAGGTATTCGGTGTAATACTCGTTCATTTCGCTCCTTCCAGTCGCAGAAAGTCGCCGGCGTTCGCCTCTTCACCAGTGGCCGTGTAAATTTCAGTCGTCCGCAGGCTCGCGTGACCTAACGTCTTCTGGATCGTTTCCATCGGCGCGCCACCTTCGCGAGAAAGTTTAGCCATTGTCCGTCTCAGGTCATGCGGCGCGAGATCAGGCACGCCAATAGCGCGCCCGTACCGCCGCACGATGTCGCGCACGGCGGACGAGCTGAGGGAACCGTTGATGGAGCCGTCGCGTCGGACGGCGCGCAGTACCAGGCTATATCTCGCCAAGAGCCACCCGCCAGTCATGTACGAGTAACTTTGCTTGTAATCCAGCCATTTCCGCGTCACCTGTTTGCACCAGGCGTTTTACGGTTTGTGCATTCCGATCCGCAAATGGAGGTGATGTCATTTGGACACCTCGGCCCTCTGGTGTGCCAGTGCATCTTTGTCCGCCTGCGTCCCGGTACCGATGGATATGCGCCATGCCGCCTGATCCAACGCGTAATCGCTCCACGGTTCAGCCGGATCGTAACCGCGTGCAAGCTTGGCTTCGTGCTCATCACGTATCCGGTCATTACGTCTGGCCGTCGCGCTTGTTCTATTTTTCATGTCGTATCCTTATAGCTCCTTTATCCAGTTTTCGATTGTCGTTTGTGCCCACCCGGGCACGCTGACGGACCTGATGCGCCCGCCCTTACCCTCGACATTCCGCAGCACCATGCGCCCGTCCATCGCGATACATTGTGCCGATGTCAGCCTTACAGCTTCGTCGCGCCTTAGGCCGCACCCTAACAGCAACGCAAGTACCACGCTGTCACGCCTGCCCTGTACCGTTGTGCGGTCTGGCGCCGCGAGCAACCGTTGTGCCTGATCGCGCGTCAGCCACTTGCCCGACCTGATACCTGTGATGCGGCGCGCCTTGATGCGCCCTATTTGCGCCGCCGCGGATTGTTCTATCCAGGCCAGCTCCGCGGCTTCGCCGGCCAGTTTCTTTAGTGCCGCTAAAGCCTGGTTTCGGACTTGTGCTGACGCCGCTTGTAGTTCGAGCGCGCGCATGTAACGCTGGACGTGTTCGCGGTCCAGCGGAGAGCCACGCGACCATGCAAGGTAGTCTCGGATGCGAGCCGCATAGACGCGACGCGACGCCGGCGCGAGCGATGTAAGGCAGGATTCGACCGCGCGCGATTCGAGCGAGTCGCGCGCGGTTGCAAGCGCTAATGCAACCATACAGCTAGACCGGCCGCATTACACGCTGCTTTCAGATCATCACTGAAGCCCGGATCGATAGCGATAGGCTTCCCTATTCTGAAATCGTCGTATCCTTGCTCGCGGTTCCAAGTTTCGATTCGTTCCAGTTCCGCTACTAGCTCCGCGTCCGTATCGCAACGAGTCAGTATCGTGTCCCCTTCGCAGTAACAGAAGATTTCGCGACGTGTCGGGTTGATCCACTGACCAAAATAACCGGCGTCCTGTCGCGTATCTAGTTGCGCCCAGCCTTTTGATATTGTCAGCACCTTGAAATCGTAAAGGTATCTGTCAGCAAGCGCGAAATCGCGTGTAATTGTTATTGCCATCGTTTCGACTCTCGGGCGCAAGATTCACGTCGCGTACATTACACGCGTCGTGAGCATGGGGCGCCATTCCGTACCGGGACCCTGAGAGGGTCCCACACTGTCAGAGAGACTTAATTCGTAGTGTTACTGCGTCCTGCTCCATTTCCCGCTGTACAACCAATCCGGCACATCTGCGTCGCGTAACTCCCTTTCGTCTTCAAACTCTATTTCAGGCCATTCCTGACCTGGTTCACGCGCTACCGGCACCTTAGTCCAATCGACCGATACCAGCGCGCCTATGACCCGTTCCAGATAGTTCAAGTCAAGCGTTTCGCGCGTCGTATGCTCGTGCTGGTAGCCAATACTCAGGTTTGAGCACTCCGGTATCAGATCAACGTAGTTTGCGGAATCTGTAAAGATACCGTCTGCCGCTTTGTGCTCCATACCGAGCTGCAACGCGAGACCTTTGGAAAACTCTTCGGATGCGGACATACCCCAGCTTTGGGAAACGATTACGTCGTTAGTGCCGCGTCGGTCCAGTGCGAGGCAAATGTCGAAAGTACTTAACCATTCGCTATACTCTTGTGCAAGCCAAGCACTACCGCGTCCACCCGACTCTTCGTCGCGATGAAATATGTAATTCACTTTGACGCCGGCCTCTATCATTCGTAATGCGGCGTAAACGCCGGCCGCGTCGTCAGCTCCGAGACAATTTGACACGTGCTCGTGCTTATGCAGCGACATAATGTTTTGATGCGACACGTTAAGCACCTGCTTACCTGGTATATGGTGTACCGAGTCGGTATGGCACGATATTATGACCTTGCTGTCAGACTCAAGCAGCAAACGATTGCCATACTCGTCCTGGTATATGTCAGGCACGTTATCGATGTACCGGGATATAAATTCCGACTCAGTTTTGGACCGTGCAGGCCGCCTGTAAGACAGCATTTCGCGGATACGCTTTACTTCGTTGCCTGGCATTCTCGTTTTCATGCAGCCTCTTCGTCCGCGACAGCTACCGTAACAGTCTCGGTCTCGTCTTCCGACTCTTCCGACTCGTCTTCGCACTCACAATCCGTTTCCAGGCATCCGCATTCGTCGCACTTGTCACAGTTGCACTCGTCGTCTAATTCGCCGCATTCGGAGCATCGGTCGCAATTGCATGACGTTATATATCTGTGACGCGGTCTCATAATTATCTCGTTACATTCGGAGCACCTGTTACAGTTGCAGCCGTCATGCTGAGTGCAACGGCTGCACTCTTCGCATATGCTGCACTCTTCGCACCCGTCCGGCGAGCGTTCATTGCAGCACTCACACACGTAACACTCGCAGTCGTTACGTCGGTTGCCGCAATCTTCGCACCTGTTAACGGATCTTGCAGTACCATCCGTGCGGTCACACGTATAGTCTGCTTCGTCTTCGTCGGCTACAACGGTCCAGTACTCACCGTTGTCGCGTACCATCGCACCTGCATTATCGACATAAGGCAGCATCACGTCGCCAGTGTCCAGCTTCGTCAGGCGATTGCCGCACAGATCGCCTTTCGAGTAGCCTGCGTCCTTAAGCAATTGCTTGAGCGCTCCGCAGTCCGCGTCATTGTCTCCGTCCGCGACTGAGTACGCGCGCACCCAGATCTTATCTTTGACACTGACGACCGACCTGGATCTGATGTTGCCGTTTGCTATGACGTAAGCTACCTGGACATCAGGTGAATCGGCATAAACGTGGTATGGCCTGACGGTGTCGCCGTCGAACGTGCCGTGCATGCAGCTCTTGTATGTGCTGCCGCAAGCGTACATGCGAGTCTCGAAGATATCGTTAATGGTCGCGCGGTCCGTTGCGAAATGCAGCGTTGGCGCAGACAACTCAATAGACAACGCGGACTTCAGCTCGATAACGTACGACTGTATCTCCGCGTCGGTCAGGTCAGTAAACGTCTTATGCAGGTATCGGCCAAACTTGAGTCTCACCTGACGGTCGCGCGCGCCGTACTCGTCAGACGGTGTATAAGCTACAGTGTCGATCTCGGTCTCAGTGACACTCAGGTGTACAAAGTGTTCAGCGGGGTAGCTGAGTGCTACCGGGATTGGTTTGTACGTACCATCGTCGAAACGCGCGCGTTCACGTTCATGCCATTCGGTACTCATGACTATATCGACTCCTAGTACCGTATAGGTACACTCATACGGTCTCATATTGGGTGTAGCAAGTCAAGTATTAATTTGCGTGTTATCACGTGTATTAACAGACTTTAATGTATGAGTGACGGTGTGGCATAGCGGCACGTGGTCGCGACACACGGACGGATCGCCCTGGTGAGCGTGCGGAGCACGCGAGACAGTAGAGACGTACGTACATATGTAAGCAAACAAAGCCAGTTGCGTGCATGTATAAGAGTTATTTATACGTGTATAAGCTCATGAGCGTGGCTTATGGTGGTATAAGTGTGGTTTATAGCTGTCTATAGCCGCATGGGTGAGGGAACGTGCGCTCGTATCGTCGCATCAGGATATGTTGATACGTGTGGCACGATAGCGGCCGGTGCCCTCGACCTGCCAAGCCCGCGACGCATAGTGCCTCGTGCACGTGCGCAGCTCCGTGCGCGTGCCTGTAGCGACGCGCGGCGTACTGAGCGACAGCTCAGACGACGCATATAGGGTGTGACACGCACGTATCCACACTCACGATAACGTCTCTTATCGGCATGCGACGCCTGTAGTGTGTGCGCCGGACGCCTGTATCTACAGGTGCGCCACGCCTTAGTGTAGGGGTTGCGGCCGCCGATTGCGCGCTGCCTCCGCGCCCGCGTACCTGACTTTTACAAGCCAAAAACTATATTTGATTTTTTGAGTTCAATTTGATTTTACCGCGTTGGTTGTGTGTCGCCGTGGGCGCTGACCGGCGCGCTGCACGCCCTGCGCGTGGAGCAAGCCTATAGGCTACAGCAGCTTCGACGGTTCGAGCCTTACAACGTCGTCGTCGCTGTGCGTGGTGCTGGCTTCTATAACCGTGGCTTCGGAGCAGAGCGCCCGGAAGCGATGCACGACGCCGGGCTCTATCGTAACGCTGTCGCCCCGCTGCATGATCCAGGACGCGCAGCCGTACGACAACAGCACCGATCCGTCCGTTACGAGAAACGTCTCGCGTTTCACCTTATGGTAGTGCAGCGACGACTGGGCGCCGTGATGCAGCACCAGCGTCTTCATGCAGTAGTCCGTGTTGTTGTGGTGCCACAGCTCCGTGCCCCAGAGCTTCTGTACTTCTTTGATGACCGACATTTCGACTAACTCCTTTGGACTTGCTCCGTGACGCGCGGCGTTTCGACTTGCTCCGCGACATCGTGATACGCGGCGTACCACGCGAAAGCGTGGACGACGCTTACAGCAGTGACAACTATCTGCGGTTATCCGTTCCGCGCCAGTTCAACGCAAGATACAACAGTACGCCGATCAGGGTTCCCCATCCAATGTCCATCGTTTACACCAGTATCCTTTCGTTCCTGTCGAGCAGCGTCACCCAGTCCCGGTGCGCGACCTTATACCTTTCCGCGACCGCGCCGGCCAGTACCTTATGGTGGCCACGCCGCTTTGTCAGTACACCTTCCTGTTCGAGCCGCTTAAGCTCTACCGTCACGCGTTCGCCGCTGCCGATAACGCCACCCGACTGTATATGAGCCATACGCGCCGCGACCGGCCCGTGCGACGACTCCAGTATGAGACGTGTAGTCGCGTATGGTATGGTGTCGCGCAACACGCGTTCTGCAGCGGACCAGTCCGGCGCGCGGCCGTCGTTATAGAGCGTCGCGATCCCGTGCGCGACAGCAGCGAACGACCCGGTCAGACACTCCCAGTCGCACTGCACGGGCGCGAGCTTTTGCAGTAGTTCGCACCAGTAATAGAGCGACTGCGGCACTGTGACGGCGCGACCCGCGAGCAGGACGCCCGAGGGCGTGCTGTGAGCTACAGGGGAACGGTGTTGCGAATCCAGTACCCGTCGCGCCAGCCGCGCCAGCTCCAGCCTGTCCGACTCCCGCGCGTTCATGGTCCGCACGCCGATGTCGCTCTTTGGCTGCGCCACCCTCAGATGTACCGACCGCGCCAGCAGCGCATAGTAGCTGGCTATGGCCGTGACGCTTTTCGACTTGTTGGGCAACGTCCGCCACTCGGCATCGACGAACACGCCCGGCTGGTCGAACGGGTCTTCGGCGAGCACATTGTCCGACCACTGGCGGCAGTCGCGGGCGCGCACGGACCTGGGCACCGCGAGCGACCGCGCATGTACGTATTCGGGCATGCCTAAGCTGAACCACGCGTTCGACGTGTCGCGCGACAGGTAATCGGTTTCCAGAACGATCCACGGACGGCGCATCCGGGTTAGTGACGCAGGCAGCAGCGCCGCGAGCAGGACTTCAGTAGCCTCGGTGTCACGCTGCGACCAGACGGCGGCGAGATGCGCGTGAAGCTCCGCGATACGTTCGGGGTAGGGGTTCATTTACGAAGTGACGCTATAAACTCAAGCCATTTCACTGGCATTGCAGCCAGCAATCCCTTCTTTCTGAGACGCGCCATGAGTGGCCGCTTCCATTTAACCGAACGTTTCCTGTTTGAACGTCTGCGCATGACACTATTTTAGACTTGACACACCCGCTTTGTACAGGGTACATTCGTACCTGTTGGCTGACGCCGACCGCGAGCAAGGCCCGCGCGAAGCGTGTGTAACACGCTGGAAGCGGCGTTGCGAGCATACAGGAGCGCATTTATGCACAATCTTCGGGAGCCTTACATTAAGGCAGACTGTTACCTCGAATCCCAGTTCCGCCGGGTCGTCTGCGAGCGTGACGCGCTGTGCGGCTGGGCCTGGTTCTGGTTCCTGCTGGCGCTATTTGGCTGGTCCGCCCTGATCGCCGTCGCCTTTAAGGCTGGTATTATCGGCGTATGACACCTTCCGGCTCACGCCCGTCCCTGCCGCAGCGCATGCCCGCGTCCCTTCCTTATAACGACCTGAACGGGCGCGAGGCGACCGAGATACTGGTTGACTGGTTCCGGCAACTGCTGCGCGGTCATTATCTGCTGCAGCCGCACCTGACGCTGCCGATGGCCGTGTTCGACCTTCAGGTGCATATAGGCGTCGATATGTACGTGGGCGGCACCGTGCCTGTCGCGTCGCCGCCGGACCACATAGACATTAACGGGGCTGTATCGCTGCGCAATGACATACCGGACGCGGCGCGCGGCACGTTTCAAGGCGACCGCGAGGTCGGTTTGAAACACACAGAGCACGACTTCACGGCTACAGTGAACGCCGCCCCTATGCCCGGCGGCCTGCCACCCGACCAGGTGCGTGAACAGCACGGTCTCGCGGTGCCGCGCCCCGGCTACGGATCGCGCGACACCGGGTCTCACATGTTTCTGGCCGACATCCCGAACGTGGACGCGGACGTACAGGCGGAAGCGAAGCGTGTCTTTACGGCGACACCCGCGCAGGACAGTACCGGTGGCCGCCGCGGCGACGTGGCCGAAGGCTATGTGTTCTCGACCGAGACCGTGGACCATACGCCCGCGCATCAGCATATTGCCGTGGACAACGGGTCCATCGAGGTTCGCATGGATGGTCAGGCGGTGCAGCACGCCGGGATCAGCGTGTCGGCAGGGACGCACGTATCGAGCGCGAAGACGCTGGGCGACCAGAAAGGTCAGGCGTACGAGAGTGTTAACGGCGTCCTGGACGCGGGCCCGCGTGGCCTGATGCGTCCAGGCCGGGGTGCGGGTGGCCTTTACACGGACGGGCGCCCGCGCCTGTCGTTCGGCAACGGCCACAGGGGATCGTAATTTTTTCGCGTAATTTTTTGCTACAATAATTTTGAACTTGAAAGGAACGAATACACTCTTATGAACACGTATGACAAGATGGGTTCCGCTGTGCTTGAGACGCTGCCGCCTGAACATCAGCATACGCGCCCTTCGCTTGAGCCGCCGCAGACTCTCGAAACCGGCACCCTGATCCTGTTGCGCATGGCCGCGCATTCGCGCTCGCCCAACCAGCAGGAGTACTTCGCGCCCGCCGTAGTCCTTGCGCAGTATGATCCGAAGGGCGAGATCGACGCCCTGGTCTGGGACGCGAGCGCCGGTAACGCATTCGTGCATGGTTACGCGATCCGGGACCTCGGGACGCGCGACACGCAGCAGGGGCGCGAGCAGTATGTGCTACAGAGCAATATAGGTCAGGTGCTGTTTTCGCCCGCCGCAATGCTGGATCTTGAAGCGGATGTTACACGCGTGATGGCGGCTCAACTTGGGTTGCAGCGCGAGTTCAGGTCCGCGCTTCAAAATGAATTTGCTGCGCTGACCGCTCGTGTGGAATCGCTTGAAGCGCTGGCGACAGCGCCGCCATCTGAAGCGAAGGCACCGTCTGTCAAGCCGGTAACCGAGCGTAAGTAAGAAGGCGCATACGGGTATGAAAGAGTTTCAGGAGCAGTTGTTGAAGCGTCTCGACCGTGTAGCGGACACGTTCGAACGGCTGGCGACGGTGCTGGCGCTGGAGTCGGGCGTTGCTGGTGGCGTCGTCGAACTGCCGATAGCACCACCTCTGCCTTCAGTCGTGACAACATCCGCGCCGCCCGATACTGGTTTCACATTCGCCGAATCGGGTGAAGAGTACCAGCAGCGCCAGTCCCGCGACGCCGCGTTCGCGATTTCTCTTGGTGTCGCCCCGTGGTCTCGCGACTTCCAGACCACCATCATGCAGATGAAGTACGACCTGATGCGGCCACATATGGAGCAGGTACAGGATGAAGAAGGAAACTACCGCGCCGCCGAAGCGGAAGGCCGCACCGAAGAAGAAGCCGAGCAGATCGTCCGCGACGCGTTCAAACTCGCCCGCGCCGAAGCGAACGTCCGGCAAGGGGCAGCGCTTTAAACCTGAAGCGGTAGCGGCGAAGCCGCGAGGCACCCGAAAGGGTGGTTCGCGGCGACTACAGGGCAACGTTGTGAATATCGAAACTCAGAACCCGCGCCCCGTTATGCCGCCGCCGCCTGTACAGGATCTGGAATGCATCCATGAACCCGCCGTCGCAGGCGTCCGTCCACCTTTAGCCGCCGCCTTTCGTTTTGTAGAGCCTACATGGCGCAACTACATCGCTTACGTGGACGCCGAAGCCCGCACGGGCAATAAGGATGCGGAACGGTACGTCCGTATCTGGCAGTCGTTACCCCGTAAAGAGCAGCAGTCGCACGTGCCTGAGCAACTCTGTGAGTTGTCGAATGTGCCCGCCGCCGACCTGATAGCCTGGGTCACCCGGCAGGCCTGGGTCGAGTCGAGCGCCAAAACCTCGCTGGTCCTGTCGTTCATGAAAGACCGTGTAGTCGAGAAGACCGCCGAGTTCGCGATGGCTTCCGCCGACAACATCAAGCACGCCGAGCTGTTCTCGCGTCAGGCCGGGCTGGTTCAGACGCCGGGCGTTGGCGGACGCGGCGCGGGCACCACGATCTATAACGTGCCCGTTGCGTCGAGCGGCGCTGTCGCTCTGGCCGGGTCTCGCTCGGAGTCGTCGCCTGTCAACGCATCGGGTCTCAAGTCCATGGATCAGGAAATCGTGGACCTGTCCGCCATTATGCAGCGTCAGGACGCGCCGACAGGGGCGCGGGCGGAAGCGTTGGTGGATGAGCCCGACGACGACGATAACGATGCGGAAAGCGAGGAAGACGATGAATAAAGACACCATTGCGGACGGTAAAACGGCTGCTAAAGAGCAGGCGGATACGGCGCTATGCAACTGGCTTAAGGAAAGGATTGGCGCTAAAGTGACTGATGCGCACTATGATGCCGGTCGCGACGGGCTTCGTATTGAATTCGACGGTATATATGTGCTGTATGTGCCTGTCGGGGAATTTGAATGCCGCATCAGAATACCGAATTGATTGATTTGGTTTCGTCGCACCGCGACGCCGTACTTGCTTACCTCGAACTCTCCATGTTCGCGGCATCCGGGTACCCCGCGCCGCTCACCGAAGACCAGAAGGCCGCGTACCTCACTGTGCCGTACCTGGCCGATGAATGCAGGGAAGCATGGGACCGGTTGCCTGAAGCGTCGCGCCCGCCGCACTATCTGCTGGCCGCATAATGAGCACTACGCCTTGTGTTGCTGTTGTTGACACTACGTGTAGTCCAGCGGCAGTTGCCGGGGCTGTAGGGTCCGTCGTTGTCGATGCGGTCTATCGTCAGCCCCTGTTTGTACCCGTTACATTTGGACCATGCGAGGAAGGCGTCGAACTTTTTACGCGACCATTCAACGCAAACGTAAATGCTTCTCGCGCCGTAATTTTTATAACTTGCGTCCTTCAAATTTCCGCATCGCTGGTGCATCGCGTTGAACACATCGTAAATGCGCTTGTCGTCTTCGTCGCGTCCTTTCCATTTTGGGTTGCTTGGACCCTGGTTGTAGAGAGCGGCGCACTCGTTGGAGCAGAACTGTCTGGTGCGTTTGCGAAGCCTGTACGGGTAGCGTCTGAGTTCGACGCCGCATTGAAAGCAAGGTACGATGATTTGAGCCATGTGATCCTCCTGAGATCGCAGCGGTCAGGGGCATGGCGGCGTGTCAACGCTGCCGTGTCCCGTTTGTTTATTATACGACGGAGACAGCCTTGTATTGCAGCAGGATTATAACGAGAGACACCGACCTTTGGCTGGCTCATCCCGCTAATAAGGGCAAGAAGCTGGAAGAAGTATCGCGTCTTGAATTTGCGCGCGCCGTATCGCATCTGGATACGCTGGTGGAGAAGGACCCGGAGTCAGGCAGGTTATTGCCGACGCGCCGCGTTACACCTGACGGCCGCACTGTGTATGACCAGCATGGTCGCGCCCTGCTTGGCTGGCAGGACACACTTACCGAGGAAGAGCGTGACTGGATTCACAGGCAGCGCGTTATGTGCGCAATGTCGTTCTGGTACTGGGTCGAACGCGCCGTCTGGATCAAGGACACCGACAACCGCACCGTAAGGATGGAACTATGGCAGTCGCAAAAGATATTCCTCGACCTGATCGCGGAAATGGAGGACGACGAGATCGCGATCTTCCTGATTATTCTGAAGGCGCGGCAGCTTGGCATCTCGCGTATTATTACCTTGATTCTGCTGCACAGAGTCGTATTCGACTCGAACATAAACGCCTACTTGGCAAGCTCAACCGACAAGAAAACCTTGAAGCTGTTCAAGCTTATTTCCTTCGTGCTTGTGCGAATGCCCTACTGGATGCAGCCGGGAAGTTCACAGCCCGGCAAGTTAGGCAAAGTGGATCAGGCCGGAAAGCTGCTGGAGTTCTTTAATGGGTCCGCGATCACGATGGAGCACGGGCAGCAGTCTACCGGCATGGCCCGTGGAGACTCCCCGAACGTGGCTCATCTGTCGGAGGTCGCAGAGTTCGACAATCTCGAAAACCTCGTGGACTCATCGCTGCTCCGCGCCATGCACTCTTCGCCGCGCAGCTTCCTTGCGCTTGAAGGTACCGCCGAGGGCATCAACAACGAGTGGCACCGCAAGTGGGAAACGGCCAAGTCCGAGTGGCCTTTACGAAAAGGAAAGCTGCGCCCCGCGTTTTTCCCGTGGTTCACGGGCGGCTTGTATCCCAAAGAAGCCGATATTAAACGCAGCCCGGTACCGGACGACTATACTTCCAACATCCCGGACTGGGTGACTAATCACGCAAAGATGGCTGAAGAGTACGTGCGCTCCACGCCGTACCTTGCAAAGCACATGGGTTCCAACTGGCATCTGTCGCTCGAACAACTCTGGTTTTACCAGTGTGAGCGCGGACGCTACATGGCCGAGAACAAACTCAACAAGTTCTTTCAGGAGATGCCCGCCAATGACGATGAAGCGTTCCAGTCCTCGAACATCACGGTCTTTGACGTGGATACAATTAACTTTTATCGTACTAACACTCATAGTCAGCCTCTTTGGGGTGTCTTTGGCCTCCGTGGTCCTCTGGAGTTTGTGCCCGCTCGTATTCAGCCGTCCGACATCTTAATCAACCACGACCTGCCTCCGATCCGCATAGACGCGGACGCCGGCGGCGGGGTCAGGATACCCTTCGAACTCGTGCCGCTACGCTTTGGTGGTTGGAGTCTCGAAAGTGACAGTAAGAAGGGTTCCGTCGATAAGCTCTACGTTTGGGAGCCGCCCATTGAAGGCTTCGAATATGGGTTCGGTTGTGACACCGGCGATGGTATAGACAAAGACAGTACGTGTATCGAAGGAGTAAGGAAATACTCGCTGGAAGGTCCCACAAAACAAGTTCTCGAATTCGCCAGTGGTCATTTGAGCGCGCTCGACGTGTGGCCGTTCCTGTTAGCCATAGGTACATGGTACAGCGTCAAGGGCCGCCACGGCCAGACGCAGCAGCCGCGCATGTGCATCGAGTGCAAGGGCAAAGGCGATGTGGTCCAGAATATCCTGCGCCTGATGAACTGGACGAACTTTCACATGTGGAACGACCGGAAGATAGACGACCGGCGCCCGGACCTCTCTAAAGCTCAGAAGATGGGCGTGTTCACGAACTTTTACTTCCGCGCCGCCATGATCGAGATGATCGTGAAGGCGCTGCGCGACGGAGAAGTGGAAATCTGTTCGCCGTTCTTCGTAAAAGAGATGCAGAGTCTGGAAGGCGACGAGCTGGAGCAGCAGCTCCGCGCCGGGTACGGCGGCAAAGACGACCGGATCATGGCGCTCGGGTTCGTGCTCAAGAGCTTCTACTCGTGGGACGTGAACTACTGGCGCGCCAGCAAGATAATGGCGTATAGCGGCCGCAACCCGGCGCACGCCTCATACGACCAGTCGCTGCTGCTCGGGGCGGACGGGAAGCAAATGCAGCAGCCGCGCCGCGAGCGCCAGTACGCGCAGTGGGCGTACGGGGCGCAGGAAGTGCCGACCGGGATCACAGGGGACCCGGTCAAATAGGGGAATTATATACGTGAGTACAGTGGAGGGTTAAATGGCCGATTGGCAAACAGTTCGCTTTGATCCGTCGTATGAAGAGCCTTTGGATATTGAGATTGTTCCGCTGTGCGATGCGCTCAACGCCGCCGGTTTCGTCACCGAGTCCTCATGCTGCGGGCACGGACATCGCCGCCCTATTGTCTGGTTCGAACATAGCTCCGATGGTCGCATTGAGAGTATGGCAAAATTTGTCTTAGCACATGAGCTGGCAGACTTCGGCCTATTTTGTACAACATTCCAAAAAGAAGTCAGGCTAGACCGGTATGTATGGAGCATCAGTATTCAGCCGAACGACGTATACCAGACTACCCCGATGGATGAAGCGCTTGCTAAGGCGGTTTCCGCAATGGGCGAAGTGACGGCAATTATAAATCGCTGGAACGATATCGGCATTAAAGAGGCTGCGCTGTTTGTCCTTTCGGCCAAGTCTGCCTGGAGTAATACTGCGGCTTTTAGATAATCAGTCTGAGGTACCATCAAGGCATGATTAGCACAGCCATTACCATCCTCGCGTTTCTCATCATCGTCGGCCTGATCTTCTGGGTCCTGTCCCAGATCCCCGGCATCCCCGACCCTATCCGGCGTATCGTGTACATCGTGCTCGTGGTGATCGCGGTCCTGATCCTGGTCGGCTGGCTGCTGTCGTGGTCCGGGTCCGCGCCGTCGTTTTCGTTCCCGCGCCGCGGTTGACGGCATTGACGTTTCGTACCTGACAAGTCTATAATCGGTTTCGTGAAACGTTTCGTGAAACATATTACGGTCCCGGCGCTCCTGTTCCTGTTTATGTTTCTGTGTTCGGTTCCCTTGTTTGCCATAAAGGCAAGTGTTGCCAACGTCGCCGCCGTCACGACCATAGTTGTCAACGCGGACGCTATCGTAAAGGCCGTGCGTCACCCTAAGACTACGGCTAAGGCGACCGGCAAAAAGATCAAAGCGGCGGTCAAAGGTAAATAGGCGCGTTGAATGGACGATACACAACAGTCCGCGCTCGATGCCGAACTCGTTAACGACGAAGGTGACAAGCTTTATTTGTACGACGATGCCACGGGCTCTCGTATCGTACCAGGGTACACACTCAAGGGTCATCCTACGTTCGGCATCGGTACGAACGCGGAGTTCTTTTACCCGGAGGAACGCGACTTCTGTCTGCACTTCAGGGAAAAGAAAGCGACGGACGTGCTGACTGCCGCGCTGCCGTGGTTCACAACGCTGGACCCGGTACGTCAGAATGCGCTGATCGACCTTTATTACAACGTTCCCGGTTTCATTCACTGGCCTCACTTTATCGGTCTTGCCGCATCCGGCTCCTGGTTCGGCGCCGCCGCCGAACTTGAAAACACGCATCCGTGGATCGATCAGGTCAAACAGCGCGGACATGACATCGCCGCGCGTCTCAGAACGGGAGTGGCATCTTAAATGGCTATCGGCGATCAGGTAGGTAAAGCGGCGGCGGACGAGTTCGCGGCGCAGATTCCCGGCCTGAAAGACTTTATTGCGTCGCAGCTCGCCGAACTGCAAACGACCTTTAAACAGATCGTCTCCGACGCCACCACCGAGCTGAACACCGTTGCAGGTGGCGCGCTCGCCGACGTTACGGCGGAGCGCACGGAAGCCATAAAGCAGGCTGAAGATGCGATCCACGGTATACTCGACCGTATCAATCTGCCGCAACTTATAGGACCGCGCAAAGCCTTATGAAGAACTGGAAAACCAATCTGTTCGGCGTGATAACGGCGGTTGCCGGGTTCGTCCTCTTCTCGCCGATGTTATTTTCCAGGTGGCCCTGGGTTGGAGAAGTTGCCAAGTACGTTATGGCCGGCGGTATGGCCGGGATCGGCTTCGCGGCTAAAGATTCGACTACGCATTCCACCGGGGTCGAAGTTCAGGAATCGAGCATCGCAGCTAACTTAAGCGCCGCCGCGGCGGCGAAGAAAGCAGGTACGTAAACGCCATGAGTTTTTCAATTAGTGGTTTCTTCCACTCGATAGGAACTGTTTTGCACAACTTTTTCACCAAAAACGGCGGCGCTATCCAGACTGGCCTTACCGAAGCCGCCGCCGCCGCCGGTGTTGCCGCATCGGTCGCGGCTATTACATTGTCGCCCGCCGACGCGGCTCCGGTGGTCGCGGAGATCGCCAAGGTGCAGGACGCCATCGGTATCGTTCAAAAAGGCGTTACGGTGGAATCCACCGCGACAGACTTGTCCGCGCACGCAGCCAATCTAGCCGGTGTTGTTACTTCGCTTGTGACCAGCGGCGACATCGGCGTCAAGAACGCGCAGGTGCAGGCTGCCGTAGGTGTCGCCGCAACCAAGGTACAGAGCGTTATCGGCGTCCTTGAGAATGCGGCTACCGTGGCACCCGCGGCGTAACCGTCGTGGCATGGCGTGGCCTCCAGTCCCGTCATTTGAACGGCGCCGACTACGACCCTGAAGCGCAGACCCTTGCGATCCAGTTTGTAAACGGCGCCGTCTACACCTATACCCGCGTCCCGCAGACCGTAGCCGACACCCTGTTCCAGACCGGATCGCCGGGTTCGTACTTTCACGATAAGATCAGAGACAACTACCCGGAGGTCAGGATGGTATCCGGCACCACAAAGAGCGGTCGCCGGAGCACTAATACGTTCAGGAGACGTGGATGAACAGAGACGAACTGGCGCGCGATTTGCTTATTGTACTGTTGCAGAAAGCGAACCCGGACAATATCGACCCGGAGCACCTTGCCGACTGCGCCGTCCTGACCGCCGATGCTTTAATGAAGAGACTATGCCAACCGCAACCACGACTGAAGTCCTGAACGCGCTGTCGCCGGTCGCTACCGCGCCCGTCCGTGTCATTCAGGTGCTGGACGACGCCGGGGTCGCGCAGCCGGTACACGAGCACGCCGGCTTGTTCCACGCTGCGCTCGACACCTTACCTGTCTGGGCAATGGACTACGACACGCACTCCACTACCTTCCAGCGCACCGCCGTGTATCGCTGCCTGCACTGCGCCGGTGAACACGAAGAGTACCGGCAGAACCCACGTAACTTACCCTACGCCAAGGTCTGCGGCAGCGCGCTCGAAGACGCGGAAGGCAACCTGACCACCTGCACCGCGCCTGCGTTGCGACGCGTCACTTTACCCGGCGAAGGCGTCCCGCTGAACGCGCGCCGGTTCGAACCGCTCGTGATCTATGAGCGCGCTAACTACACTGTCGATCAGCTCGCGCGCGGCCTGAACCGATACTACATACCGGGGCGCAACAACGAACCGACCGAACCGGGCATGAAGCGGATAGAGCTGACCGACATACATTCGTACAACCGTGTCCAGAAAGAGATCAGCGGCTGGGAGACGAACCTGATGAGCGCGCGCCGGGAGACGCATCGCGAGTATTTTGCGGAACAGCGCAAGAAGGTCCGCGACGACGTGAACGCGCGTTTCAGCCAGTCCAGCCGGTACCTGGGGCTGCGGCAACTTATGCGCGCCCGGAGCGACCGGAAGTCGGCGGAACGGTACGGGAAGGCGCTGAACGCCAACTTTCATGCTCAGTTGATTGAGTTCAACCAGGGTAATATGCAGGACTTCTGCGCGGAGGATACGGGATGGAAAAGTCAGCGGGCGAAGTAGTTATTATGGATGCGGCACCAGAGATAAACCATGAGCACCATTTCGATTATTTGCGAATACGCGATGATGACGGGCGTGTCTTCAGCGTTTGCCTTCAGTGCGGAGAGCGAAAGTACGAGTCTTAAGTTAGACTAGTCCTGTGAACCGTCACCCCGGACACTCGCCTATCGACACCGCCTACCTGTGCCCGGCTCCATTCGAACTCAACCACTCCCGTCAGGAATGGCTGCCTTGTTCCCCCGATGAAATCTTCGCGTGGTCGCAGCAGATGCTGTCCGACGCGCGCTCTTACCTCCGCCTGCAACCCGCCTACAAATACATTCCTGACGGATTCGACATCATAAACGGCGACTTCGCCGTCACCGACGTGCAGTCTCTCAGCAGCGTCAAGACTGAGAGTACGGTCCGCAACTACCGTGAGATCGTAGCCGCGCAAACGAACCTCCGTATCATCCCTTCCTTCAAGTCCTCGGAAATCTACCGCGAACAGAACCAGATCCTGAACAAAGGTTTCATGGCGTGGCAGAATATGACGTTCGCCGACCGTCGCGTGCGTGCCGCGTGGCAGTACGCCTGCGCTACCGGCACAGGCTACCTTGGGCCGCGCTACGACCCCAAGTACAGGCGCAAAGGCGACATCGTCTGGGACGCTTACGGACCTTTGGACGTACTCCCGCTCGGGCTCGCACCCGACCTGCAAATCCAGACCGCCTACGCGGTCGCTATGCGCAAGAAAATGCCGATCCACCAGGTCTGGCGTATGTTCCCGCTGCAGCGCGACAACATTAAGGCTAACCGCGTCAATACTCTCGGTAAGGGCATGGTGATCGCGCAGGCTGTCAAGTTCGCTTCAGCCGTTCTGAAGCGTTTCGGCCAAGGCGCGCGGCAACCCGAAGAAGCCTCCACCTGGGACACCGTGGACGTGTACTACATTTACGTGGACGACGACTCGGTGAACGAAACCGGGTCGCCGCGTCAGATAATGGGGCCGGACGGTATCTGGGGTACGTCGTGGTCCTACACGGTACCGTTTGTCGGTCAGGAAATAGAAACCGGCCGAGTCTTACAGGGTGGCCGCCCTGAGAAGCGAACGGCGCACCGCGAAGACTGCATGCTGTACCCGAACCGGCGCCTGATTATCGCGACGGACTCCTGTATCGTTAACCCCGCGCCCGAGCACCAGTCGAGCTACCGCTGGGACGGCATGGTGCCATGTGTCCAGATGCGCTGTGACGATCAGGCGTGGAACTTCCTTGGTATGCCGGTCACGCGCTACGGGCAGTCTCTGGAGAAGCTCGCGATAGAACTATGGCGCGGTCTCGGCGACCAGATGAACCTGTCGCTGAACCCGTCTGCGTTCTACGACCGTGGCAGCAGCGCACAGTCCATGCTTCAGACCACTAACCCGCGTATGCCTGGTCTGCGCGTCGGTCTCGACATGACGCTCAACAACGCCGCTGGTCAGTTCGTTCCGATGCTGCCGCGCGACTGGTACCGCGTGGACCCCGCCATAGCCGAAGTCGCGGCCAAGATCCTCCCTGCAATGATGAAAGAGCAGATGGGCGTGGCCGATGTAACGGCTTTGGCGCGCGCCCGCCAGACGCCGGCCGGCGACAGCACGGAGAAACTGCTTGAAGCAATGGGTCCGCTTGTGAAAGACGAGTCGCGCAACATGGAAGCGGCGATCCGGGACCTCGGCGAAATGTGGAAGTCCGACTGGTTCCAGTTCGCGACCGCCGCGCGCCGTATGCAGATGCTCGGGCCGGACGGCGTAACCGAGGAAGACTTCGACTTCGAGCCCGGAACGCTCGTGCCGCTTACACGCATGAAAGACTCCGACGGCAAAGTTGTCACGCTCGACATGACGCAGGACCCGGAAGGCATGTGGCGTCAGGAACAGGGTACCAACAACTACCTGCAACCTATGGCTGTCGCGCAGTTCGAGCGTGCCCGGTGGCACAAAGGTAACTTCAACTTCGAAGTCACGCCTTACTCGCTGAACGAGTTCAACTCGACTACCCGCAAGCTGTTCATGCTCCAGCTCATGAAGGTGCAGTTCCCGCTGTCCTGGTGGACGCTCGCCGAAACCTTCGACATCAAGAATTTCGGGCCTTGCATGGTGCCGGACCCTGAAACAGGCGGTATGAGAGAGGCGCGAAATGAGATAGAGAAATGGATCGCGCAGCTTGAGATCCAGGCGCGTGTGCAGGGCGCACTACAGGGTCAGGGCGGCGGCGGCAAGGGCAAGGGTGGTAATCGTGGCCGCCCGGAAACGTTCTCGCGCGCACCTAAACTGGAGCAGAAGCCAGGCGGCGACAGCACCGTGAGGACATCGGCGCATTGAGGTAGCACACAGTTATGCCGTCAAGTGAGGTAATGCACGAGTTCAAATCCGGTAAGTTGCGGTCCGGCTCGAAGAAGGGGCCGAAGGTAAAGAATCGCAAACAGGCTGTCGCTATCATGTTGTCCGAGAAGCGAAAGGAAGGCAAGGGTGGCGGACGTAAACGGAAAGGACGCGCGAAATCCCGGTAAGCCGTTGCTTAACGGGTCGTCCCTGTCGCACCTGACCGGCGCATCCGTCGCCGCCCGCGTCGTCACCGAAGTCCGCCTGCCCGCTTCCTCCATGTCCGATGTACTCGCTACAATCGACCGGTTAAGCTACACAGGGAAGCTCGAAGTAAACTTCCATAAGGGGCGCGCAATGGACATGAACTGGGTTGATAAGAAGGAAACCAGGCCCAATGACATTTAAGTTGCTGGCTTTTGCGGCGCTGTTGGCGGGCGCGGCGTCGGCTCAGATTAACATCCCATCCGCTCGCGGTCTGGTTCTTGTGGCCGGTGGGCCTGGCGGCTCATTGACGACTTCCTCAATCAGCCCGACACTCCCCGTGGTAGCTTCTTGTACGATTCGGGGCTACCAGCTCGCGATGGCTTCGGGAGACTCCGGTACGATCACTGTCAAGTTCTGGAAAGTGGCAACCGGGACGGCGGTTCCCACGATATCGAATCTCATCAGCACGGTTGGGCTGTCGATAGCCAGCGGGACGGCGATTACGTCCTCCACCGTTACTGACTTTACGACTACGGCGGTTGCCACGAACGACATGATCGTCATGACCGTGACTGCCGTATCGGGTACGGTTTCCACGATCACGGCGGTTTTGACATGTCGATAAAGAAACTTATCGGAATATCGGTTATATGCCTGCTGCCAAGCGCGATCAAGGCATATACCAGCGTGGCCACGCTCACCTTCCCCGCGGCTTCCGGCGCGACCACCGATACGAACATTACCCTGGCGTTCTCGGCTTCCGATGCGAAGCTTAAAACAACGGCCAACGGCGGAGAAATTTACAACACGGTAACGCGTGTCGGAGTTGTAGTACCTACTGACCTGATCCTCACCAGCGATGCAACGTGTGCGACGCAGGCGGGCGGATACACGTGGGGCATCGAAACCTACAGTGCCGCGGCCGGCACGCTGAACGGCTGGGTAATGGTCCCGAGTCTGACGACCGGCGCGAGCGTATCCATCACCGTCTGCATAGGCAACGCGGCAATCAGCACATATCAGGGCGGTGCGGCGGGGGCCGAGTTCGACACGTACACGCAGGTGGCTTATCATTTCCCGAACGGCACCACGGCGAGCTATCTGGATTTCTCGGCGAACGCGAACAACGCGACTAATACCCTCACGACGGCGGTCGCCGGTAAATTAGACGGTGCCGTCGGATTCGTGAGCGCCAGCACTCAATACGTGGCGACGCCTCTGAGTAATCTTTCTTACACAAACGGCACGGTGAGTTTGTGGGCGTATCCCGGCACGGCCTACAACGACGGCTCTGACATGTTCCTTTTCGGACAATCCAGCGCCGGGGAGTTTTCCTTCCAGAAATATTCGGACGGCAACTTTTATGCCGGATGGTCAGTAAGCGGTGACCATCGCGTAGTGGTGGCTTCTACCGCGCTGACATGGCCACAGAATACCTGGGTGCGCTATGACCTCACCTGGACGAGCACCGGCACGACAACGCTGTATGCCAACGGCGTATCGATAGGTACTCATACGGGAACGGTAGTCGCCAGTATCCCGACGCCGCTGACGATTGGCCAGGAATTAGCGAACGGCGGTTTCTTCACAGGCCGGATAGACGAGTTCCGCATTTCAAACGCACTCCGGTCCGCGGACTGGATCAACACCGAATACGCCAACCAGTCATCCGCGCCTGCAATAGGGGCATTCAGCCCATCGCAACCGGCGATCACGTTTTCCGGTTGCCCCACAACACAGAGCCTCGGGGGAGGGGCTTCCAGCGCCTGCACGGTATCAATCAGCCCGGGGAACTTTCCCTCTACCTGCTACCTGAGCGACTCCACGACCGGAAACGGATGGCTGAATGGAGGTACCTTTACCCCATCGCTCGGAAGTCCGGGCACGTCGGTGGTAGGGGTTCCGTGTACCGGCGCATCGAGTTTCACCTTTACTTATACCCCGGCGCTCATCGGGAGCTTTATTCTCACTCTTCAGCCTATGACCGGGGTGACGATCACCGCGCCGTCCAACGATGTGGTTACCAAGGTAACCCCCGTGGCGTATACCGGATCGTCCGGCTACAATGTATGGAACAGCGCGGCAAGCTGGGGCGCAGTCGGGATTCCCGCCAGTGGCGATTCCGCTACAGTCCCGGCGAACAGCACGATCCACATTACAGGCGGCTACACCGCCGTTATCGGAAGTTGTCCGGGTTCCGCAACAAACGCCGATCTGATAATCGCCAACGAGGGAGCGGTTATTGCGGACCCTGGATCGACAATTCATTTGCAGGGCAACCCACAGATGGCTGGAGCGTCGAACACGACCGCATACCCGCCAATCTTTCAGATTTCGAATGGGGCAACGATCATCCAGGACACCTGCAACGGGACGGTCAACACGGGTCCGTTCGGGACAAACAGCAATGGGTACAACTTCATTACGGCGGGAGTGGACACCTCGGACGTGGACACGCTGGGAACTGCAATAACGTGGAAGAGCGGCCGGCAATTTACGGTTACCAGCACACCCTTCGCGTCGAACATCGGAGGTGCTGCGGTGACGATCAACAGTTGCGCGTCGGCTACGAGCTGCACGGCCAGCGCATCTCTCGGCACGCACTCCGGGTATGTGATGCTGACAGCCGAGGCCAACTCACAGGTATGGCCCAACGCAGCCGGGGCGACGCCTTCGATCTGGTCGAGCACGAATAATACAGGCGCGAACGGTGTGATTGATAATCCGAACTCTACCTATTCGAGTGTCAGTCTTGTGCTCTTTGGTTTGAAGGCGGATCATTGCGGGAGCGCGAGCGTTTCATGCGCCCCTGTTTACCTGCTGAACAATTTGGGAGGCTCGATTCTCGAAGACCGGAGCGACATTGAGTATTCGACGTTCAACTTCACCGGCGGCGAGGCTCCTGCCGGGCAGATGGCTGTTGCCAGCACATATTTCAAACGCTTTAACGTTCAGTACTCAAACAGCCTCGGGTCGGTTTCCATATCGCCCTATATGGCTTCCGGCGCTTATACGGGCGGAACGGTCTGCGACATGGAGGAGTTTTATTCAGATGTGGGGATTGGACGCAACGATGTAGCGAACGGCTGCACTTTGACCAATTACGTTCTCGGAAATCAACTTATATTCGGAGGCACAATCGCCTCGACCTATAAATGGGCCAGCGCGACCAATTTCATCATCATCGACAACGGGCTCCCTGCATTTGTGGCTTCGTGGGGAGGGTCGGCCTCCAACTTTCTTCTGGAATCCTCAGCCGCCAATGACAAGATGTCAGGTGCGTTGAGCAACGGCGTTAACCTTACATTTGCAAATGGGATTTTCGAGGCCGACTATGCTGTTGCGGAAGCGCACTGCTTTGAGGATCTGAATACCACGAGCGGCTACACCCCCAGTATCACCATCACCGGATTTCTCGCTCTTCCTTCTCCTGTAACAGGCGTTCAGGCATGTACCGGCGCCATTAGTGTCGGAACCAGTTCGGCCACGTCGGTCAAGAGCATTGCCAATAGCACGTTTGTTTCGACAGGCAGCGGTGTGGCGTCGGTAGGAGCGGGCGGGTACTGGGATTGCCACCCTCCTACGGTGTCACTTTGCCCGACGAATCAGGCCCTTGTGTCCTACACAGGAAACATCAATTACCAGGAAGCGGCCCCGGACAGCACGAATTCCTACTCGGTCGGAGTCAACAGCGCGGCGATCGCGGATTACCAGTCCACCGTCACGGCGAACACAGTCAAAGCTTCCGGCATCGATTACAACGGACTCTATAAGATGGCGACCAGCAGCTCTTTCGCCAGCGGGAACTCGGGATGTAACCCATCAACGACAAACGGCACGGCGGTTAATGAGTGCAACTCGACAGGCACGGTCGACAGCCACTCGATCACGAGCAACCCCGATTTCGTCCAGACCACGCGAAACATCAACACATGGGCGACATCGCAAGGCTACCCCGGATCGGCTGGTTCCGGGGTACTGGCTTTGTTCCTCGCAAACAACCCGGCCAGCTACCCATCTCTGATTACCGGGGCGCTTACATGGATCAGGTACGGTTTCCGCCCGACAAACCCGACTTATGCGACGGCAAGTTCGACCACCGGACCTTTGGGGTGCTGTGGATTCGGGGCGGTAAGCGGCGGTGCCATGACGGGGATTCAATGAAAAATACATTCGCTTTACTGTTGTTCTCCTGTTTCTTCCTTTTCGCCCAGTCCACGACCGTACCTGACGCCCAAAAGGTTGTGGCCGACGCCACTACGGATGCTGCAACTATCGCAGCGCTGCAAGCCCAGGGAATTTCCCAGAACGCCCAGAATGCAACGCTGACCAGCCAGAATGCGACGTTGACAACTCAACTTACGGCGGCCAATAACACCATTGCGACGCTGACCACGCAAAACGCGGATGTCACCGCAACGACAAACGCCTGCCCGCAGTGCATCCCCAGACTCGCCTCGATCATGGCCGGTGCCGCGCAGGGGCAGTATTGGCCGGAGACTACGTGTTGCACAAATCCGGTACCTCCGACGCCGCCGGTGTCGTACATACTGTTTATCTTTCAGACGCCCGCGCAGCTCGCGGGGTTTGTGCCACCGGTCGCTCCAGCCGCGCCTGTGGTCGCTCCAGCCGCGCCATGACGCTCTGGCCGGGCCGCACATAGTTACGGCCTCTTGGTGTAGTATATCGGCATGGGCGCATCTGCAACCGGCTTTCCTCTTATGCCTTCCGGCTATGTAGCCGGTACAATCACGTTGTCCGACTCCTTACCGCATCAACTCCTGGCGCTCGTACAGGCGCAACTGGACCATAACGCAGCAGGGGCCGGATATGAAGTCAACCTGCAATCGGATGCTTCCGGCGCGCTGTACGTAGGGCGGCAGAGCGCACTGGGTGGTGCGCTGTCCAGCACCAATTATGGTTATAATCTCCCGGCGGGCGGGTCCTCCAGAACCTACCGTTCCGGCTTCCCCGGCGCTCATTCGCCTGTCGGCGACCTTCAGGTGCTGATGGTTGGCGGCGGCACTTTCCATATCGAATACCAATAGTATTATTTGACATTCTGCCACTCTACCTGTATTCTCTTCTCTGAAGGACGTTCATCGCGGCACGAGACGTTCCCCGGACGCTTCGGATTCCTCCGGATTCGAAAAGCTGAAGGCCCGGCAACAGACCTCACCCTCTGTTGCCGGGCCTTTTTGCGTTTCAGGGCGCGTTTAAGGCTAAAGTGGCCGCCCGTATCTTAGTACCGATAGCCGGACTCCAATCCGGGACGGTCGGGGAAGGAGTAGACGCAATGTTTACCGAACGATTCGTCGCGAACAAACGCGGCGGGCGCAAGCGCCACAAAAAGCGGTAACTGCGTCGCATCGTTATGGCAAAGAAACGCCGTGGCATGCGCCGAATGAAGAAGCGGTAGTATTGTCTGCCGCTTCGGGACAAGGCTGGACGTGGTGATTCGACTCCATCACGCTCAGCCTTAACTTTAACTCTGGCCCTTTGTATAACGTCAACGTTTACTTGCGATGCCTGAACTCAACTCTCCCGCTTCGGCCTCCCCCTCGATGCTCGCGGGCATGAACGCTCCATCCGCTCAAGGGCAGGATGACGGGTCCAACTCGTCGGGACGTATTCCCGGCAGCGGTTCTCCCGACAGCTCGGGCGCGGAGGGCGGACAACCTGGCGGTAACGGCGCCAGCCCCGCCGACGCGAAGCTCAAAGGTGACATTCAGGGGCTCCGGGCGATAGAAGCGCAGCTTCTCGAAATGGGGCAGTCTTACCCCACGGCATCCAAAGCCTTACGGGCCGCGTCGGAAGCGATCCGCAGCGCACAAAGGTCGATTGTGTCCAGCCCCGGCATGGCCGAACCGCCGAAGCCCAACACTTTAGCGTGACAGGCGACTGTATGGATAAGCGAACGCGACAATCCGGAAACGCAGGCGGCGGGGCACAACATTTCTTTGCATTTGCACTACTCAGCAACCGACCGGGTACGATCCGGGCGACTGAAAGGAAAACACAATGGCAATAGACAAGGCACTTCTCGAAAGCTGTATCGCGGAAGCGGCGGGCGACGACGCGGAAATGGCAACCTTCCTGCGCGATCGGTACGCGAAGAACGAGGCGCTGGCCACCCGGTTCGTTGGCGGTTTCACGCGCACCGCCGATTACACGCAAAAAACGCAGGCGTTGAGCGCGAAAGAGAAAGAGCTTGGTACCAAATCCGCCGACCTCGAAAAGCAACTCGCCGCCACCCGCACGCAGCTTCAGGCCGCCGACACCGAAAAGGCGCAGATCATGAAAGACCTTGCGACGCACCGGGTCTCGACCGCGCGCGCCAAGGAACTGTTCACGATCCTCAAGGAAAAGTACGAGCTGACCGACGACGACCTGCCCGGTATGTCCGACCTGATCGAGACAGCCAAGAAAGGCAAGGTTGTGGACTCGACCGACGATCTCGAAACACGCCTCGCCACTCTTCGCGCCGACATCACCAAAGAGGTCGAAGAGAAGTTTACGAAGACCCTGATCCCCGAACTCGGCTCCATGGCGTCGCTCCCTATTATCTGGAACGACATTGGACGCGAACACTTCGAGTTGACCGGCAAGAACCTGACGTTCGCCGAACAGCAGGATATCTTGAAGTCGGCGCGCGCCGGCGAAGGGTCGCTGCGCGACGTGTGGGAAAAGAAGTATGAGATTGTCGGCGACACCGGCCTGCGCATGAAGAAGCGCGACGAAGCTATGAAGGCCGGATGGGAGTCGGAACGCGAAAAGGTGGACGCGGAGAAGCGCTCGAAAGACGCGCTCAACGTTGTCACCGGTCAGCGCGACCAACCCGACCTTGGTACCGGACCCGGCATCAGCGGCGCTTTCAAAACACAGTTCCGCACTTTCGACATGGACCCGCAGAAGCCCGCTATTGCGGATCACGGCGGGGTCCCGAGTTTGAGTGTCAAGCCGGGTGAGCATGTCAGGCAGACCGGTGATCGCGGCCCGACCGGGGCGCAGCGGGCGGCGGCGAAGTTCCTTGCATCGCGCGGTACAAAAGCAGCTTAAAGGAGACTATTGATGCGGACGCGTTATACACATGAACAACTGATCGCGTGGCTCGCGGTCCACGGGACCATTCGCGGTGCCGCCGATCCGCTCCTGGACCCGATTAACGAGACCACGCTTCCCGAGGTCAATCAGGATGCTATTGAGGACGAATTTTTCCTGTCCTCCGTCTTCCAGGCTCACCTGCGCTCCAAGTGTCTCGTCCCGTTCGAAGGCGGCGCATTCATGCGCAACCTGCAACTATACGGGCCGCTGAACGGCGGCGCTTACGCCAAGGGCATCGGCGGGTTTAACCTGACGAAGCCACTGACCATCAGCTCAAACGTGTTCGACCCTCGCTACTACGTCGTGATGGTTATCGAGTACCTTGAAGACATTTCGGTCCTTAACACCGGCGACCTCGCGGTCTTCTCGCTGCTCGAAACGGACATGGCTAACGCTTACCTCACCATGTCCACGATCATGGCGCTCGACCTGCAACAGAACGGTCAGATCGCGCCGCGCACCATCAACATGAATGGCTGGGTCGAGTTCCTGAACAACGGCGTGGACCCCAGCTACGACGGCAACGTGTATACCACGTACGGCACCGCTCAACGGAACGGCGCTATCGGCGCGGCCCTGAACGGCAACACTTACTGGGGCGGACAGACATCCGGCGCGGTCGGCACGATCCAGTACGCGCAGATCAACGCGATGTACATCACAGCCAAACGCGGCCAGGACGAGCCCGACCTGTTCACGATGAACAAGCCGCTCAACAACTTCGTCGAGAACCGCATTCAGCAGCAGCAGCGATTTGGACAAGAGGGTTCGTCGGTTCGCGACCCGTTCTTCGGCGCGATGGGGTTCCGGTTCAAGAACTTAATCGTGATGGTGGACGACTACTTCCCCAGCAGCTTTACGGCGTACGGCAAGACCAACAATCCGGGCGGCAGCAACCTGACCGGAACGTTTGTGACGCCGCCGACTACGTTGAGCAACTTCCCGGTCAATACGAACATCACGGTCGGCGAAGTCGGCTGCATGTTCAACATGTCGCGGATCGCCTTCAGGTTGAGCGCGTCGTCGGAGTTCGGCTTCATGCCTACCGACTTCATACGCGCCCCGGACAACACACGCGTCGCGAGCCAATTGAAGGCCGCGGTGAACGTGGAAGACGTGGCGCCGTGGACCGGAGTTCAGGGATACGGTTGGGGCAGCTAAAAACAGGTAACGAAGGAGTTTACTTATGCCGGCATACAAAGGCGCTTATCAGTCTCCAATTATCACGCAGCGTTACCTGAACACGGCAAGTTACGCGGGCGACCCCGCGCCCGGCGTGCTCGTGTCCACGTCGCAGGTGTCCGGTTCCATCGTGCAGTCGTATGGCGGCATGGTCGGCGGCATCCTGACGCTGGGGGAAGTTCAGGCTGCTGCACTATCGGACCCGATTAACGGGCCGCTGCTGTTCGCAGGCGACTACCAGTATCTTCAGGCGTACCCGAACTCTACCGCCGCTGCGTTCGTGCAGGGTCAGGTTGGATTCGCGGTTCCCGGCGTCGGCGACCTTCAGGGCGGAAACTTCTGGATCACACCAGACGGCACCACTGCGCCGCAGGGACAGATCCTCGGTATCGCGCTTGCGAACACGGCCAAAGGCAACTACTGGTTCTTTCAGATTGCCGGTATTGCCGAAGTCAAATTCAAGTCCGGTGCGCTCAACAACTTCTCGCCGCAAGTGGCCGACCTCGTGTACGTAGACGCGACACCTGGTATCTACGCGGATAGCGCGGCGTCTCAGGACACGATTACTGCCGGTATCCTGAAGCAGGTCCTTGGCCGCGCATGGTATCGGCCTCCTGTTGTCGGCGCGATCTCGCCTGTGTTCCTTGGTATCGGCGGGCCGCAGTATTATCCTGGAGCGTAAACGACTATGGCACTGACACAATTCGCCGATTCCCCGCGTAACGGTGCGTGGGGAGACCGGCCTTACACATTGGTGGAAGTCGCCGGACCCGCCAGTTACACGCAAGTAGTCAACAGCGCCGCTCCTGCTGCTCCCACGGGCGGTCAGGCGCTGACCGGTATCACGTTACAGCTCGGCCCTGGCACCACACCCGAAGGGATCATATCCGTTGCGGGCTCTACCAGCGGCACCTACACTGTCGATGCGTTTCAAGCTGGCGCATACGCACAGGGTTCAGGTAACCAGACATGGATTCTGCGCTGGTCGGTAGCGGCTACCGGCGCTGAAGTAGCGGCGGCTGTCAACCTTTCCGGTGAAGTGGTTCGGCTGCTCTGTTTCGGATTCGCCACTTAAGCGGCGGCGGCCTCCATGGCTGAAACTTCTTCCTGGTCGCTCCTGACGTTCCAGCAGCTCTATAAGGAACTGACCGGCGAGATCGCTTCCTTACCTGACCCGCAGGCCGGACGCCTTATCAACCGCGCCTGGAAGCGCATCAACGACTACCGTATGTGGTCGTGGCAGATCATAAGCAACGGGCAGATTTTTGTACCCGCCGTAATCAGCGTCGGTACCTGTAGCGTCACCTTCAACAGCACGGCGGTTGTAATGAACGCAGCCGCGACCGCCGCGCTTAACACGGTTGCATTCGGTAACCCGCCGCTCGCGTCACCTGTCCTTGGCGTCGGCTACCAGATCAGGCTCGGCACGTCCTCGACCGGTCTGAGCGCGCCTGTAGGCCCGAACTACACTATCGTCGCGTGGGACGGTGCGGGCAATATGACCATCGACGCGCCATACGGGCAACAGTCGGCGACCGGAGCCAACTATCAGGTGCTGAAGTGCTACTATGCGGCACCTTTCTTACCTGTCACGTCAACAGGCAACGACGGCCAGTTTGCTCGTTACCTGTCGCTCGTGAACCTGATCGACGGGTACGCGATAACCGGCAAGCAACTCTACTTCTCACAGGAGGAGCTGAATCGTATCGATCCGCAGCGCGGCGGTCAGGGTGACGCGTATATTCTGGCGTACTACGGTCACAACTCGCTCGGGCAGCCCGTGTACGAGCTGTATCCGAACCCGGTGAACCCGGCGACGTATCAGGCGAACTACGTGTCGAAAGGTCCGCTCCTGACCATGACGACGCAACTGCCTCAAGTGTCGTATGCGCTCGACGACGCTGTCACGTTTCAGGCAAAGGTGTTCGCCGGCCAGTGGGCGATGGCGAACGCGACGCGGTTCAAGGACCTGTCGGGTGTCAACTGGGTACAGTATTGCGGCGAGATGGAGCGCGAGCGGAAGCTGTCTCTGATCCAGTGCATTAAGGAAGACGACGAGATCATGCCGAGTCCGAAGCCTTTTGTTTATAACGGCGGGTACAGCTTTCCGCTGGGCGGCGAGTTCCTGCAATCGCACGATCTCAGTTCGATCCTGCCGCCAGTGTAGTGTATAGTATCGAAAGGAGCATTTATCACTCATGCCTCGAATCACAAAGAAGGGTGGCGCGGGTATGATCGGCGGCGTCCGGTCCCCCATGGCAACGTCCGGTCACGGTCTGGTAGGGTCCAGGACCGACATGTACCGTCGCGGCATCGACAACGCGACCAGCCACAAGTCGGCGGCGTCGGGCAGCACGATCAAGTCGCCGCGCCCTGCAAAGGAGAACGTGTAATGGACTGGGAAGAGTTTAAAGAATTGATACTGGAATTTGTCGTTGTTGTACCTGCTGCCGTTGCCGTTACAATGGCAATAGCCATCCCTATCTTGTGGTTGACCGGTAATCTTTAAGGAGACTATATGCCTCAAATCGCAAAGAACGGCGGCAGCAGCACCTTTGGTGGTCTCCGGTCCCCCATGGCCGCTTCCGAGAACTCGCACAAGGGCATGAAGGTGAACCTGAAGCCTGCGATTGCCGCGAACACGATGCGCGGTGACATCAAGACCGGTGCCGCGCGTGTCAGGTCCGCGCAGACCGGTGGTAAGGTAATCAAGCCCTTTTAAACAGGATAGGCGGTGCCGTACGCATATACGACCTTCGCGGGTGCCGCCTCCGCACTTGCCGGACGTTTGCAGGACTCCGGACTCGTCTACTTCAACCAACCCTCGCAACTCCTGAACTGTGTCGTCGAATCCGTTCGTCTCTTCCAGGCCTTAACCGGTTCCTTCAAAGCCAAAGTCACCTTTAACACACGCCCCAATGTCGTCTACTACCCGCTTGGCCTTGCTTCTGCTACTCTACTTGACGTTGCGACTGATGTCGAAGTAGCGCAAAACGTACTCGCGGCGCTGCTCGAACCGCCGCTTACCGGCACCGGGTCCGGGTGGATCGGTACCGGCCAGTTCACGTTCGCGCAATTGCAGGTGTCGCTCCAGAACCGTCTGAACCGGTTTATCGGCGAATCCGGGCGTCACGTTGTACAGACTACAATCAACGGGTCCGATCCTCCCGAACCGCTCGTGACGGTACCCGATGCCGTCACCGACGTGCGCCGTTGCGCTTACATGCCACTGCCTGTAGCCGGCGCGTCACCACCCTTACCCGCGTACCCTCTTGGCCGCATGGACGAATGGGGCAATCAGGCTTACGACCCCGGTGGCGGCTTCACGCCGCAGCAGCCGCTTACGTACAGTGTGTTCGGGACGCCGCCGCTCCAGATCAGGTTGGACCCGCCGCCAGCCAACGATTACACGCTCGACCTGATCACGGTACAGGCCGGGCCGCAGGTCAGCCTGAACCCGCAGGCGCCGGTCGTGCTCGGGATCTCCGACGACGTGTCCGCCGCTGTCAAGTGGGGCGTTATAGCTGACTTATGCGGCACGGACGGCCCGTCGCGCGACTACGCACGCGCCGCCTACGCGGAGCAGCGTTATCAGGAGTACGTGCAGATCGCGCGTCTGTACCCGTCCGTGCTCACAGCGGAGATCGCTGGGTATAGTTGCGGCGTCGGCTCCGTGTTCGACATGGACTTTTACCAGCCGGACTGGCAGCAGACGACCGGGCAACCATCGTTTGTCGGCATGGCCGGGCGGCATCTTGCGTGTATTGGTCAGGTACCTGACGACGGCACTGCGGGCGGCAACCCCGGCAACAACTACCCTGTGGTGCTGTGGAGCGTAGCGAACGCGCCTGTACCGGGTGTCGCGGACCCGACCGGTGCGGCTACCTGGATTCAGGTGTCGCGCGACCAACTGGACCCGGTGCTCGACTACGCGCAGCATATCGCGTCGTTCCAGATGGGCGGGGCCGAATTTGAGGGTACGACGCGCCAGTACCAGAACCTGATCGCGTCGGCTAAGGCTCAGAACAGCAGACTGAGCGCCGTAAGCTTCTGGCGCGACCGGATGGAGCAGAACGCATCGCGCAGCGGTATCGAAGTCGTTAGAATGTAAGCTGACATGGCGTTCCAGCGAATCCCCGGTAAGCTCGCGATCAGCGGTATGGACCTCCATCACCCGCCCGACTTACTCCCTGCCGACAAATGCTCGCTTCTGCTGAACCTGCAACCCGACCTCCTGACCGGCGCACTCTCTCTACGTCCCTGCCCCGCCGCTCTCGCCACTACCGTTTCGGGCCTCCCGGTCCATTCGGTCGTTCGTCTTAACGACCTGGTGCCCGAAGCAGCCGCGGCCTTCTCGCGGTTTGTCGGATCGGGCACCAAACTTTACTCGGGCGTGGGCGGCGCACTGACGCAACTGGACACCGGCTTCAGCGGTAACCCGCTCGCATTCGTACCGTACCGCCCGGCCCAGTCGCCTGAATCGTCTCTTTATGCGTACGATTCCTTGAAGCAGCGCGCCTACAAAACGGACGGCACCACGCGCAACATCGGGATCGCGTCACCTGTACAGGAACCGTCCGCTGTCCGCATCAAGCCGCTCTACTCCATAGTCGAAGACGGCAAAGACACTTCCGGCTACTGGTCGGGCGGCAGCTCGGCGGGCGGCACCACAAGCGCCGCGTCCGTTGTAACCCGCGTGCCGTCGGGCACTACCGCTACCGCTGTCCTGTACGACTCCGGCACTACCGGCATGTGCTGCGTATACCCGTCCAGCTCCTTTAACGCCTGGATGACGCAGGGGTCGCTCGTCGAGATCGACTCCGAAGAAGTCGTCATAGAGCAGGCGTTCCAGCCTGTTACCGGGTTCACTATCGCCGCCATCGCTTACGATGCGGGCACCTCAGGCGCGTGTACCATTGTCCCGTCCGTGCCTGTACCTGGCATAGCGCGCAATATGCTGCTTTACAACTCGACGGTCGGCGAGTACGTGCGCGTCACAAGCGTAACGTCCGGCCCGGACGGGTCTTATTCGTTTCGCGCCGTCACTGCCGGTACATGGGCGGCGACTAACTCCATAAGCGGCATCCCGAGCTTCCGCTGCTGGACCGTCGGCAACCACGTGGCTACCGCGACACTCGCAGGCAGCAGTATCAAATTCACGTTCACGCCTTCCGTTACGGGCGGCGCCATGCAGGATATCGTCGCGACCAACTGGCCCGGCGACCCGACGCCGCCTGCAGGCGCTCCGTTCCCGCTGAATCTGTCGTATGTCGGCGCGCGCCCGATGCAGAACAAAGACTACATGCACCTGTCGGTCGGGTTCGACGCGCCCGAGTGGGTAACAGAGATAC
>Ga0075522_10000107_pt1 | contig 52394 bp, 50 predicted proteins | sample NGEPerA_FD_74796 | JGI IMG/M metagenome (GOLD analysis project Ga0075522, IMG submission 74796) | Arctic peat soil microbial communities from the Barrow Environmental Observatory site, Barrow, Alaska, USA - NGEE PermafrostL2-A | ecosystem: Environmental > Terrestrial > Soil > Wetlands > Peat ... | reverse complement strand
GCCTCGAGGCACTGCGAAGCGCCTGTCAAACGAGCACGCCAAGCCGCGCCCGATGGGCGCGTGCTCGGTAGGTCGTTTGACGGGCTTGCAAAAATTCGCAGTTTTCGAGGCAGCCCGTAGCCGAAGCTACGCAGAATGTTTTTGTAAAAAGTTTAGATGGTCATTTTTTTCTAACGCCGCACAGAATAGCCGCGCAGTCAGCCATGAGCAATTGGTTTCGCGTGGTTCGTGTGGTTCGCGGTTCAAACGGATTGCATTGAGAGAATCAGCAGTTGAACTTTCACGAGTTTTGATTGAGCGCGAGGACGGTTTCGGTTAAAAAGATTTGACCGAGTTCGCCGAAAAGTTTTCGCCAGTTCGCATTGAATTAAAAATGTTTAACGCAAGTTCACCGCCATCACGCATTGCAAGGACGCGGTGTATCCGGCGACGATTGTCGGCATTCCGCCGATGGAAGATTTTTACATCGGCGGCGCGAGCGTGAAATTGTTCCTGCCGATTTTCAAAATGAATTTCCCGGAGATCGTGGACATCGCGCTGCCGGCGGAAGGCGTTTTTCACAATCTCGTGTTCGTCAGCATCAAAAAGACCTACCCGATGCAGGCCTACAAGATCATGCACGGACTTTGGGGCATGGGTCAGATGATGTTCACGAAATACATCGTGGTGGTGGACGCCGGCGTGAACGTGCACAACACGAGCGAAGTGCTGTTCCATCTCACGGCCAACACCGATCCGCAGCGCGACAGCATCTTCACCAAAGGCCCGTCCGACGTGCTCGACCACGCGACGAGTGAAATCGCCAGCGGCAGCAAGCTGGGCATTGACGCGACGAAGAAAATTCCCGGCGAAGGTTTCAAACGCGCGTGGCCGCCGTTGATCAAGATGGATGAGGCAGTGCGGAAGAAAATTGATTCGTTGTTCGGAAAAACCATTTGATAGGGTGGCCATCCGTGCGAATATGGGTAGCCATATTATGAAGACAACGATTGAAATCGCCGATGACCTTTTCGAACGGGTCCAACGGGTTGCGCGAAAGGAAAAAATGACTTTTCGTTCTTTGACCGAGCAGGGCTTGCGGATCGTGCTCAAGGAAAAACAGGCCAAGCCCGCGAAATGGAAATGGAAACTTGTCACATTCAAGGGCAGCGGGCTGACGGATGAATTCAAGAACGCTCCGTGGAAAAAAATCCGCGACGAAATATACAGGGGGCACGGCGCATGATTGCGCTGGATACCAACCTCCTGGTTTATGCCTACCGGGAGGATTCAGAATTTCACATCACGGCGGTGGAACAATTGCGCCCGATCATTGAAGGCGACAGCCCGTGGGCGTTGCCGTGGACATGCGTGCATGAATTCATCGGTGTTGTGACCAGCGGTCGCGCCTATAAACCCGCTTCGCCGCTGTCCAATGTTCTCGATTTTCTCGGCTCGTTGATGACCTCGCCGCAACTGCATCTGCTGGCCGAAAGCCCCGGCTATTTTGAAAAGGTGCGCGAACTGGCGCTGGCGGCGAAATTATCTAGGCACAGTGGCATCCATTCATAAAGGGTGGCGCCTCCTGACCCCTCCTCGATGAAGCGGGGCTAAAGCCCGTGCTCCGAAAATTTTTTCATTGCGTCGCGCCCATGGGCAGGTGCGCGTATTTGGCGACGGCCTGGGCGCGGGAGCGGACATGGAGTTTTTCGTAGATGCGGCGGATGTAGGTGTTGACGGTCTGCACGCTGATCTTGAGCATCTCGGCGATTTCCTTGTAGAGATAGCCGCGCGCGAGCAGTTCGAGGACTTCGCGTTCGCGCGGGGAAAGTTCCACCGTTTCACCGCCGCCGTTCTGCGTTTCGTTGCGATAAAAATTCTGGACGACTTTGCGCGCGATCTGGCTGCTCATGGGCGAGCCGCCGGCGTGAACGTCTTTCAACGCATCCAGCAGTTCGGTGCGGCGCGTCTGTTTCAGCAGATAGCCGGACGCGCCGGCGGACAGGGCGTTGAAAATGTGGTTGGCGTCCTCATAAACCGTGACCATGACGAATTGCGTGTCGGGCAGGCGCGGCTTCAATTTGCGGACGCATTCGATGCCGTTCATGCCGGGCAGATTGATGTCAAAGAGGACGACGGATGGTTTTTCGAACGGCAGTTTGGCGAGCGCGGTTTCGGCGTCGTCGAATTCACCAACGCAGCGGAAGCCGTCGGCATTGCGGATCCAGCCGGCGAGAATTTCCCGCGCCGGCACGTCGTCTTCCACAATGGCTACTGCGATGCTCACAGAATGTTTTTGCCCGGACATACCTTAGGCTCATGCCGCAGCAGCGTCTTGTCACGTTAATTGATGACATGCGGCAGTGGCATCGGCGTCTCTCCGTTGCGTTTTAATCGCCTGCCGCTTTTTCCGAAACTCACCGGCGAGACGCCGGTGCCACCGTGGGCACGGAAATAAAAAATTTTATTTCCGTGCCGCCACCGGGCGCGCTTTGAATCTCGCAGCGGCCGCCGATTTGTTCCAGCCGCTGGCGCATGTTTTTCAATCCGTTGCCGCGGCGGGGGCGGGTGGCCACGGTGGCAGGATCAAAACCTTTGCCATTGTCACGCACGGCCAGGTTGAAGCCGGCGGCGGCGGTCGCGAGCGAAACGGAAACTTCACCGGCCCCGGAATGTTTGACGACGTTGTGCAGCGCCTCCTTGAACGCGAGAAAGACGTTGTGGCGCATCTCGGCGCTGATCGGCCAATGTGGCAAATGCAATGGCACATCCAGACGGCAGCGGATTTGAAGGGAGACAAGATATTCCTGCGCAAAATTTCCGAGGTAGCTGGCCAGGCTGTCCAGCGTATCGTGCTGCGGGTTGACCGCCCAGACGATTTCATCCATCGAGCGGGTCAATTCGCGCGAGGTGTCATAAATCCGGTCGAGTTGGGCGGCGGCTTGCACGGGATTTTCCAATTCGCCTTGGGCGGACTGGCTCAAGAGTGAAATGCGCGTGAGGTTCGCGCCGAGATGATCGTGGATGTCCTTGGCAATGCGGGTGCGTTCGCGTTCGAGCGCCTGCTGGCGTTCGATGCGTTCCAGCTTGAGCCGCATCCGGCGGCGCGTGATGAACAGGACAATTCCCGCCACCAGCGCGATCGCGCCGAGCACGACGAACGCATGAAACCACCACGTCTGCCAGAAATGCGGCAGCACAATGAGCGCGAGCGACGCGCCGGCTTCGTTCCAAACACCGTCGCTGTTGCAGGCGCGGACGTGAAAAGTGTAATTGCCCGGCGGAATATAACTGTAAGGCGCGATGCGCTTGTCCGTGACCGCGTTCACCCAGTCCTTCTCCCAATTTTCAAGCTGGTATTTGAACTGCATTTTTTTCGGGGCGACAAAACTCAAGCCGGTGAAATGAAATTCATAACGCTGCCGGCCCGGCGGAATTTTCAAGGGCGGCCTGCCGGTGAAATTTTCCGCGAACGTGCGGCCGCCGGCCACCACGCTCTCGATGACCACGGGCGGCGGCAACTGGTTGATCTTCACGTCGTCGGGATTGACGATGACCACGCCCTTGCTGGTGGAAAAACAAATCCGTCCGTCCGCCAGCTGGCAGCCCGCCGGCTGCAGCCCGCCGGAGCAGATGAGCGTAGGCAGGCCGTCGCCCTTGCCGTAGGCGAGGCAGGTGACGGAGGCAATCCGTCCGTCGGCGCAATCGGCCAGCGCCTTTTGGGAAACGCGGAAAATGCCGTCGTGCGAACTGATCCAGAAATTGCCATGGCCGTCCTCCTCAATGTCGCTGATGAAATTGTTTGGCAGCCCTTCCGCCGTGGTGATCTTGGCAAACCGGCCGTCTTTGAAACGATCCAGTCCGCTGCCGTAAGTGCCAATCCACAACGAACCGTCCGCACCGAGGTGCAGGCATTGGAGGTAATCGCTCGACAGGCCGTCGCTTTTGAGAAACTGCTCCAGACGGCCATTTTTCAAGCGGCCCAGCCCGCCGCCCAGCATTCCAAACCACACCGTGCCGGCGCGGTCCTGCACGATGGTCCGCACGTCCGGCACTTTCAAGCCATCGGGTTCGCCGAACCATTTCACCACGCCGTCTTCATAACGGATCAGGCCGCTTGCCGTGCCGATCCACGTCACGCCGTCGGGCGTTTGCAGAATCGCCGGCATCGGGACATTGACATTTTCCAGGCCGGGCGGAACGACAAAGTGGTCGCCTTGCTGCATGAACATCCCGCCGCCCCAGGTGCCGGCCCAGATCCGGCCCTGGGCATCTTCGGAGACGCACCAGACATAGGCGTTGGACAGCCCGGCGCTTTCGGCAAAACGCTGCCATTCGCCGCCGAGAAAACGGTAAAGCCCGGCGCCTTCGCTCCCGACCCAGATCGCGCCGTCCCGCGCCGTGGTCACCGACAACGCCACGCGCCCCTGCCAGTTGTCGGGTGCGTTCAGCGTTTCCACTTTTCCCGGACGCAAGGCCGTCAGGCCGACGCTGCCGGCGCCCACCCACAACGTTCCTTCACGATCTTCCAGCAGACAGCGAATCCAGTTGTTAGGAAAACCGCTGGCCTGGTTGAAATGCAGCACCGCGCGGCCAGGGAAAAGCAGATAAAGCCCGTCGCTCGAAGTGCCCATCGCCAGAACTCCCGACTTGGTTTCCAGCATCGCGATGACGGTGGCGTTGCAGGGATTGGTGCCGCGGTCTTCCGTCATGACGTGATCTTTCCATTTCCGCACCCGCCCGTCGCTCACCACCCACAATCCGCCGTCGCGGGCGGAGCAGATGCCCTGCACATAGCCGCCGACGCCATTGGAATCATTGGTGCTGGACAACACCGCCAGCCGGCCATCCGCCACCGAGGCCAGTTGGCCGCCGCTCGCAATCCACAAATTGCCCCGGCCATCCCGCGCCATCTCCGCCACGCCGTCCGTGTTCGGCAACGCGCACGTCGCGCCGTCGCGGGCGCGGACCAGCGTGCCTTCCTCATTCACCATCCAGATGTCGTCCACCAGATCCGCGCCGATGGCGGGGATTTTCCGCCGCACTCCCGTTTCGTGGACCGCGAGCGACTCGAATTTCCCGTCGTGATAACATGTCAGGTCGCCGCGTTCGTGGCCGATCCACAGCGCGCCTTTGGCGTCCTCATACAAGCTGGTGATGCGGTCGCTCTGCAACCCCAGCGTGTTCGCGCTGTTAAACACCGTGAAGTGCATCCCATCGAACCGCGCCAGACCGCCGTAAGTGCCGATCCAGAGATAGCCGTCGCGCGTCTGCACCACGGCCGTCACCGCATTGTCCGGCAGGCCGTCCTCCGTGTTCCACAAACGCGGAAAATAATCCGGCAGTTTCGGCGCGGCCGCGAACGACGCCAAACCGGCGCCCAACGCCAGCAACGCCAAAAAAACGCCCCGCCATCGCGCCCAAGCCCGACCGGGCGCAACGGAGTGCGCTGCGGAAAATTTCAAGCTTGGCCGCCGCGGGGACATGCCAAAGATTCTGCTTGGCAAAAAAAACTGCGCAAGCCAAACCGCTTCGGGCGTTGGCATCGGTGAGTCATTCACCGATGCCGCCGGACAATCGCAGCCAGCGTGCGCCGCCCTTCATTTTCCACCATTGCCGCCGGCAAAAATTTTCGCGTGAAAACTTTCCGGCGGCCCGAGATAGCTCGGCTGCACGCCGCCGAGATTCACGACCATTTTTTGCAGCACCACGCCCGGATCAACCATCCAGAATTTCAGCGTGTGCGGTCCGGGCTTTTCCAGCGTAAAAGTTGAAGTGACTTTGCGGATGCTGTCTTTCACAGTCGTTTCCCAATCTCGATTTCCGTCGCCGACCGAATAACTTTCCGGCACCGCCGTCAGAATTTGCGGCGGCTGGTCATCGAACGAAAGTGCAAACCGCAGACCGCGCCCGGCGACAAAATTCAACGACGGCGAAAGGAAGGTTTCGACCTCCACCTTGCCCGGATGAAACAGATACATTTCATATTCCAGGCACGGGGAATTTTCCGGCGGTGTCACGCTTGGCGCGGTCACGGGGAAAATGCTCATCGCGGAAAGCGTCCGCCCCAAGCCATCAATCTTTTCCCAGCGCGCCGCCGCCGCGTCAATTTTTTTGGTGAAATGTTCCGCCTCGATGGAAACATAACCGTCGGCCTCCACAAAACCTTTCAGCGATTTTTCCGACGGCGCCGGCGGATTGAACAAGTCCACTGTCACAGAACAGGAATTTGTCCCGCCGTCCGTGATTTTCACAATTCCATGGGCCAGACCTTGCGGCGCTTTTTTCCAATCAATGCTCACCCAGAGACGCTGCCCGGTTTCAACCATTCCATTGGTCCGGTCCAACAAAATCCACGGCGCGTCCGCGCCCGCGGAAAATTGAAACGGCATTTTCCCTTTGTTGAAAACATCAATGTAGCGTGCCGGCCGGTTGAATTTGTCGAACGCCGGCAAAACGGCCTCGCTGGAACTTTGCGGCCACGCATTCGTCGAGCCTTCGATGGCAACGCCCATTTCCGCCGCATCGGGAATTTGCAGTTCCAAGACTTGTGGCATCACGTTCGACGGCGGCTGCTGCCAGCCCGTGTAGCCGATGTGCGTCTGGTCCATCATGTGATCCCATTTGCCGCCGGCCAGGGTGCGATTGTAAAAAGCCGACAAATCCGCGTCCGCTTGAAACAGCCTTTTGACTTCCGCCGCAAAATCATTTGCGCTGGCACGGCCTTGCGCGGCGAACAAACGGTTTTTGGCGGCGGCGATGTAAAGTGCATTCAGGTTCGCGCAAGCCTTCACCGGATAAAGCACCAGCTCGAAAAAAGCGTCGCGTTCGTCCGCTGGAAGTTTTTGATAAATGGCTTCGGCGTCCGCTGCGATTTTTTCCCAGCCGGCCAGGACTTTGTCCGCTTCCTGATAATCAACGAGGCTGAACGTGCCGGGCGAAAGCAGTTCCGGTTTCCGGCGCGCATTGAATTTTGTGCATTGGGAAACGATGTCTGCAATGGGCGAGGCGAACTCCGCGCCAAATTCGCGTTCCGCCCACAACCGCGTGAATTCAGAAAGTTTTTCCTTCGGCCAGCGGTCCGGATTCCACGCGAGGTTCAGAAAAAAATCCGCTGGCAGCGCGACGTGCTGCAGATGGCCGACATTCACGATCCAAATCTGGTTGGCGCCGTATGCGTGCGCGAGATTCATCTGCTCCCAGATTCTGGCGATGGGACTGGTGTTGACCCATTTGTAATTGCGCGGGCCGCCGACGTAGTCGAAATGATAATAAATGCCCGCGCCGCCGCTCCGTTTGCGCCCGGCGTCGGCGGGCAGCCGGCGGAGATCGCCCCAGTTGTCATCGCACCAAAGCAGCGTCACGTCGTCCGGCACGCGCATTCCGCGTTCGTAATACTCCTGCACTTCCTTGTAGAGCGCCCAAAGCTGCGGCACCGCCGCCGCGTTTGTCCGATCGACGTCCGCGATGATGTCCCGCTGCGCCGCGACGATTTTTTCGAGCAGGGCGGTGTTGGCCGTCGCCGACATCGGCGTGTCAATTTTCCCGCGCATGGCAATCGTGATGATGTTCTCAAAAATTTTATTTCGTTCGACGCCTGCGCGCCAAAAGGTTTTGAGTTCGTTGGAATGAGTTTCAAAATTCCAGTCGCGCGCGGTGAAACCGGCGCGGTTCCATTCCTTGTCCGCGCGCATCATCGGCTCGACGTGCGACGTGCCCATCACAATGCCGTATTCGTCCGCGAGCTTTGGATTCAGCGGGTCGTCCTCGCTGAAACAATTGTCCCACATCGCCGGCCAGAGGTAGTTGGCTTTCAAACGCAGCAGCAGTTCAAAAACATTCGTGTAAAAACCGTGGTTGTAGCCGCCGAATTTTTCCTTCGCCCAGCCGGTGAGGTCCGGCGCCTCGTCGTTCAAAAAAATGCCGCGATATTTCACGGCGGGCGGGCCTTGCGCGAATTTTCCGGCCTTCACAAAAAGTTCGTCGTGCGGTTTCGCCGGCACGTCCGCCCAGAAATGCCACGGTGAAACGCCGATCTCCTCGGACAAATCATAAATGCCGAAAATCGTCCCGCGCTGGTCGCTGCCGCAGATGACCAGCGCGCGGTCCATTCCCGGCCACGGCCGCGGCACGACTTGAATCAAAAACGATTCCCATTGGCCGGCGATTTTGGAAACGTCAATTTTTTTTCCCCGGATGAGCCGCGCGACGAGCCGGCTTTTCCCCAGCGTGCCAATGATGATGATATTTTTTCCCGGATCGTCCTCCGCGCGCACCATTTCGGGGCGGCAGCCGGTGACGCGGGCGACATCCGTTTGCAGATCGCCGGCGGCGCGGAGGACGCCGGCGAAGTCATTCGTGTCCGCGCACAGGCTGGCCGCGACTTTCTGGGCGACAATGGGAAAGCTGCCCGGGCGGTGAACGCTCTCAACATATTGAACCTGGCCGAGCGCAAAGCCGCGCTGCGCCAGGGCGGAAAAGCAAAACAGGAGCAGCAGGAGATTTTTTTTCATCGTTGAATCAGGCGTGCGCGGCGCGAGATTGGATCCGGGCCGCATGGCACGGGCATTCACACGGCCATTTTCGCGCGTCCGATTTTGTGCCCCTTCGCGCCGTAAAACGCGACGTAGGCGTAGGCGATCAGCGGGACGATGAAAGAATCCTGACGGTTCCAAACATCCGCCAGCTTGCCCATGATCGGGGGCAAAATCGCGCCGCCGAGAATCGCCATGACGAGGAGCGAGGAAACCTGGCTTTTGTAAGTGCCCATGCCGTCGAGCGCGAGCGAAAAAATATTCGGCCAGCCGATGGAAGTGAACAGGCCGATGCCGACGATGCACCACATGGCGAGTTTGCCGCCGAAAATAATCGAGATGGCCAGCAGCACGACGATGGTCGTGCCAAAAATGACCAGCGTGCGTCCGGCCAGCGCCTTGCCAAATTGGAAGAGCAGCCAGCACAACGCGAGCAGCGGCAGATAATTTTGCACGATGACCCAGCCGCCCGCGAAATCAAATTGTTTCAAATCCGAATTCCAACTGCGCAAAATCCAGAACAACAAAAAACCGAGGATGGGAATGGCCACGAGCAAAAGCTGTTTGTTTATTTTTTTCATTTCGCTTAATTCCGCCGCGCCCATGAACCGGCCAATCAACATGCCGCCCCAAAACAGCGCGACATAATTTTTAGCCTCGATTTCTGTCATGCCCGCGACGTTCGACTGGCCGAAAAATTTGATGATGGAACTGCCAATGGAAACTTCGCCGCCGACATACATGAAAATCGCCAGCACACCCAAAACAACGTGCGGATATTTCAACGCGCCCGCGCCCGGCTCAATTTTTCCTTCGCCGACGTGAGGCAAATGCAGAAAGAAAAAAATCACCGCCAGCAACAAAAATGCGCCGGAAAAAATGGCATACGGAATTTTGACCGAATCCGCGCCATGCACGCCGGCTTTGGCAAAATATTGAAAAATCAAATAGCCGCCGATGAGCGGTCCGACGGTCGTGCCGACGGAATTAAACGCCTGTGCCAGATTTAAGCGGCTGGATGCAGTTTTTTCTGGACCAAGAATGGTGACATAAGGATTGGCGGCGATTTGCAACATAGCAAAACCAAGACCGACAATAAACAAAGCCGCGAGAAAAATCCAAAATGGGAGTAAATTTTTTTCGATTTGATGAGGATATGCATCTTCCAATAAAGCTCGATTGAGCCGCACTAATGCTTCGCCATTTGGATTCTGTGCCAGCAATTGCACTGCCCCCGGCTGTAATTTTATGCCTGAAAAACGCTCCTTGTCGTAAATGGGCGGACCATTAATGATCTTATTCAAATCGTGCGCCAAATTTTGCTTCAATTCAATTTCGGTTTTATTTTGTTGGATCGCTTGCCGTGTCGGTTCAGATAAATTTTGAAAGATAAAAACAGAAACCGGATCATTTTGTTGATTCAATTTTTCGACAAAAGTTGGGAAGTGCCCTAAATCTCCTGAAGCAATAATTGAAGAAAGCGGTGCAAATTTCGCCGCCGGCCAAAACGTCGCGCCACCGATGGCCGCCAGCAGCAGTCCGATGACCACGCCATTTTTGTAACCGATTTTGGCGATGGGATCGCCCGCCGTTGCCGAAATTATAAAATACACCAGCGAGCCGATAAAGTATGCGCCGAAAAATGCCGTTTGAATGAACATGATCTGATAATTCGTCAGGACGAAGGCATCTTGCAGTCGCGGAATGAGAATATCATTGAGCACCGTGATGAATCCCCACATGAAAAAAAGTGAGGTCATGATCGCAAACGGGCCGCGATAGTTCGCGCCGTCGCCGCCCTGAGTTCGCATTGTGCTGTCGCTGGTGATGGAGGCCATGATTATTTTGAGTTCAAGTTGTCCGGTGAATTTTGTCCCGCGATCAATGCGTGATTGGCGCGGGGTTCGGGCGGCAGTGTGCGGAAATTACCCGCCAGTCAGCAATCCCAAAATAACGCCGCGTTTCTGACCGTTGAATAAATATCGCCGCGCCGAACGAATCTTTGTATTTTGCCGACTCCATTTTATCAAACATGACTCCGACCGATTTTGCGACCGCGCGGGAAACTTACCGGAACATTTCCGGCAACATCGCCAAGATCATGCGCGGCCAGGCCGACGCCACGCGGCATCTGCTCGCGGCGCTCGCGGCGGGCGGCCACGTCCTGCTGGAGGATTTTCCCGGCACGGGCAAGACGACGCTGGCCAAGGCGCTCGCCAAATCCATTGACGCGCAGTTCAAGCGCCTCCAGTTCACGCCGGATTTGCTGCCGTCGGATATTCTCGGCGTTTCCATTTTCAACCAGCGCGACCAGCAATTTTATTTTCACGAAGGCCCGGTGTTCACGAACATTTTGCTCGCCGATGAAATCAACCGCGCTTCGCCGCGCACGCAGTCCGCGCTGCTTGAAGCGATGGGCGAGGCGCAGGTGAGCGTCGAGGGCGAGCGCCGGAATCTGCCGGATTTATTTTTTGTTATCGCCACGGAAAACCCGGTCGAATTTCGCGGGACGTATCCATTGCCCGAAGCGCAGATGGACCGGTTTGCGATGCAGTTCACGCTCGGCTACGTTTCCGCCGCCGAAGAAGTGGCCATTCTCACCGCGCAGGAACATAATCATCCGCTCGAAGAATTGAAACCCGCCGCGACGCTTGCGGACGTGATCGCTCTCAAACGCGCGGTGGAAAACATCCGCATCAGCAACGAATTGAAACGTTACGCGGTGGATTTGGCGGCGGCCACGCGCATGGCCAGCGGTGTGCAACTCGGCGCCAGCCCGCGCGCGTCCATCGCCTTGATGAAAACGGCGCAGGCGCTCGCATTGTTTGACGGTTTTGATTTTGTCGTGCCGGAACAAATTCAAAAACTCGCCGTGCCGGTCATCGCGCACCGGCTGGTGCTGGAGCCGCAGGCGCGTTTTTCCGGCGTGACCGCGCGCGGCGTGGTCGAGGTCATCCTCAAAAAACTGCCCGTGCCGGCGTGAAACCAATTAAAAATTAAAAATTAAAAAAAATTCCGCGCGTCACGAATGGCTTTTCTCCATTTTTAATTTTTAATTTTTAATTCGTCGCGTGACCTTTTTTTACAAGCCAGTTTACTGGAGCTACTGCGTCACCGGCGGCCTGTGGCATTGGGCGGCGCGGCGGTTCACGCCGGCGGGCTGGTGCGTGGCCGGCGGCGCGGTGGTGGCCGGCGCGGTGGGCTTGGACATCGAAAACACCGTCACCTACCAATCGTTTGCGCTGCTGCTGGCGTTTTTGATTTTTGCCTTCGCCAGCAGCTTTTTCTTCCGCGCCAGATTTTCCGCGACCCGGCGGTTGCCGCGTTTCGGCACCGCCGGCCTGACGCTGCAATATCAAATCCAGGTGCAAAATCTGACGGCGAAAATGCAGGCCGGCCTGACGCTGCTGGATGATCTGGCCGATGCGCGTCCGCCGTTTGACGAATGGCTGGAATTCCAGCTCGCGGAGAGCCGGCGCATCCGGCCGTTTCGCGTGTCGCAACGGCGTGAGAAAAATCCGTTTCGGCCCGCGACATTGAGGGCGGCGGAGATTCCACCCTTGACGCCGAAAGGCGAGGTGACGGTGGCGATGGAACTGGTGCCGTTGCGGCGCGGAATTTTGCAGTTCACCGGCGTGACGATAGCGCGGCCGGATCCGCTGGGATTGTTCCGCTCGTTCCGCCGCGTGGTGGCGCCGCAGACGGTTTTGATTTTGCCGAAGCGCCATCCGCTGCCGGCCATCGCGCTGCCGGGCGTGATGAAATATCAGGAGGGCGGCGTGGCGCTGGCGGCAAACGTCGGACGCAGCGAGGAGTTTGTCGCGCTGCGGGATTATCGTCATGGCGATCCGCTGCGGCACATTCACTGGCGGAGCTGGGCCAAGACCGGCCGGCCCATCGTGAAGGAGTTTGAGGACGAATTTTTTGTGCGGCACGCGCTCGTGCTGGACACCTTCACGGACGAGCCGCACGGCGAACTGCTGGAGGAGGCGGTTTCCGTGGCGGCTTCGTTTGCCTGCACCATGCTGACGCAGGAATCGCTGCTGGATCTGCTGTTCGTGGGCAACCAGTCGTATTGCTTCACCGCCGGGCGCGGCCTCGGCCAGACGGATCAGATGCTGGAAATCCTCGCCTCCGTCCGCAATTGCAGGGACAAAAATTTTGGCGCGCTGGAGCATCTCGTCCTCGGCCACATTGCCGTGGTGAGCGGCTGCATCTGCGTTTTGCAGCGCTGGGATGAGGCGCGGAAAAAATTCGTGGAAAAAATGCGCGCGCTGGGCGTGCCGGTGATGGTGCTGGTCATCGTGCGCCCCGGCGAACGGAAGCCGGAGGCCGGGCCGCTGCGGGATGCGCCGGAAAATTTTCACGTTCTGGAAATTGGCCGCATCGCCGAGGAACTGGCGAAATTGAAATGATGACGGAACATCGAACATCGAACAGCGAACGCCCAACCTCGAATGGACGGGCGGACGCCGTTGCCTGGATTGGATGTTCCGCGTTCGCTGTTTGTTGTCCGGCGTTTTTCTTCGCATGAAAACGCCGCCATTTCTGCTGTTCGCCGCGCTCCTGTTTTGGGGCTGGCTGTCCGGACTGTTGTTCGTCGGCGCGCTCGCGGGCGCGGTGCTGGAGGCCGCGCTGTTTTTCAAATGGCGCTGGGAGCTGGACGATTCTGATTTCCACCGCATCTGGAGTTTTTGCATTTTGGTGGTGTTGGCGCTGGCGGGCTACGTTTTCACCACCAACGACGAAGGCGGCGGCGTGGCCGGGCTGATCCACGGTGCTTCGGTTCACAACGCCTCGGTCTCCTCCACGACGACCGCCACCACGGTGCTGCGCTGGCTGCCGCTGATCTTTTTCCCGTTCCTCGCCGCGCAAATTTACAACGTCCGTCCGTCCGTGCCGCTGACGGCGGTCTCGTTCGCGCTGCGCCTGCGGCGGCGGCGCGGCGACCGCGCATTCACGGGACGCTACCTGGATGTTTCCTATTCGTATTTCATCGCGTGCGTATTTTCGGCGGGCATCCACGCCAACCAAGGCACGCAGACCTATTTCTGGGGGCAAAGCGTTTTGATTTTGTGGGCGCTGTGGTCGCGGCGTTCGCGGCGGTTTGGCCTCCCGGCCTGGGCGGGCGCGTTCGCGGTGGTGATCGCGCTGGGGTTTCTCGGACAACTGGGCATCAGCCAGGCCGAGCGGCTGGCGCAAAATTTCAACGCGCAATGGCTGGCGCACTTTTTCCGGCCCCGCACCGATGCGGCGCAAAGCGTGACGGCCATCGGCCAGATCGGCGAATTGGAACTGTCCCCGCGCATCGTCATCCGGCTCGAACCGAAAGTGGTCGGCCTGGCTCCGACTTATTTGCGCGAGGCCAGTTACCGCAATTATCATTCGCCAAATCAAACCTGGTATGCGGGCGGCTCGCGGAACGAATTCGTGGACGTTTCACATCCGCCGAAAGATGACACCGCCTGGATTCTGCTGCCCGGAAAAACCAACACGTTCACCGTCACCATCGCCTGCTATCTCAACGGCTGGTCGCGGGAAATGGGCCAGCCCGAAGGCCTGCTGCCGCTGCCGTCCGGCTGCGGCCGGCTCGAAAATCTTCCGGTGTATCCGCTCAAGCTGAACCCAACCGGCGCGGTGCTGGCGACCGGACCGGGGCTGGTGATTTTCGACGCGCATTACGGCCCCGGCGCGACGTTTGATTCGCCGCCCGGCACCAGCACCAACCGGCTCGACTTGACGGTTTCGACCAATGAAATCCCGGCGCTCGAACAGGTGATTGCCGAAATGAAAATCACCGGCACGAACGACGCGGATAAACTTCTGGCCGTCGAAAGCTTTTTCCTAAGCAAGTTCACCTACAGCACCTGGCAGGGGCCGGACCAACGGGCCACCAACAACGCGACGCCGCTGACGCGCTTCCTGTTGAATCGCCGGCGCGGCCATTGCGAATACTTCGCCACCGCCACCGTTTTGCTCCTGCGGCAGCTGGGCATTCCGGCGCGCTATGCGGTCGGTTACTTTGTCCACGAAACTTCCGGCAGCGGCTACGTCGTGCGTGAGCGCGACGCGCACGCGTGGTGCCTCGCATGGAACCGCCAGAAAAAAATCTGGGAAGACTTCGACACCACGCCCGCGTCGTGGCTCACGATTGAAGGCCGTCATTCGGCGCTCACCGACTGGATTTCCGATGTCCGCTCCTGGATCGGTTTTCAGATCGCGCAACTTCGCTGGCGGCAGTCGCAACTGCGGCAATACATCCTGTGGATGCTCGTCCCGGTGCTGGCCGTGATGGTGTATTACATCCTCTTTCAACGCCGGACAAAATTGCCTTCGTCCAAAAAAAATACGATGGCGGAAGCGCCCGTCATCTGGCCGGGCCACGACTCCGCGTTTTACCGGCTGGAAAAAACGCTGGCGGTTCGCGGCCGGCCACGCCAGCCCGGCGAGCCGCTGTCCGAATGGCTGGAACGCGCCCTCGCGGAGCCGGCCCTGGCCGGCCTGCGCGATCCGTTGCAGGAGTTGTTGCGGCTTCACTACCGCTGCCGTTTTGACCCGGACGGCCTGGCCGGCCGTGAAAAACAATTGCTGGCGCAGGGAACGGATTCCGTTCTGGCAAGGCTTTCACAAAACTATGAATCTTTGAAAAAGTAATCGTGCTTGTCCAGTCGAGCAGCGAGCCAACCATAGTGGCATAGGCGTCTCGCCTGGACGTTGCTGGCGCGTTTGTGGTCTTGCGCCAAAACTCCGGCCAATAAACCTTGCTTTTGGCGGTCGCTTTCCTAAACTGTCCGACCGTTTTTCTATTTATGCACTTGAATTGTTTCAGTGGAATTTTGGCGCTGACCCCGCCGCCGTCCAATGGCCAGCCCGGCCAGCAGTCGAATCCCTTGATGGCGTTCCTGCCGATGATTCTGCTGGTGGTGGTGTTCTATTTCATCCTCATCCGCCCGCAGCAGCAGCGCACGAAACAGCAGAAGAAACTGCTCGAAGCGCTCAAGGCGGGCGACAAGGTCGTGACCGCCGCCGGCATCATCGGCACCGTCATCACGGTCAAGGACAGGACGGTTTCACTGCGTTCCGCCGATGCCAAGTTTGAAGTCACCAAGGCGTCCGTCACCGAAATCATCGGCGACGACGCCAGCACCACGACCGCCTCCTGATTTGCCATGAACAAGAACAACAACCTGGGCCGTTTCATCCTCGTCCTCGTCATCATCGGCTGGTCATTGCTGGAAATTTATCCGCCGACCTCGCGCGATCTGGTGCAGGAATTTGCCCGCCGCGCGCAAAACCAGGACGCCGCGTTCAAGAACATTTTGGCGGAGACCGCCGCGTTGCAGAAGGCCGGGACGGACAACGAATTCACCGCGCTGCAAATCGCCGCCGGGACGAACGATTTGCAGAATTATTTTAAGAATGTCATTCCGGGGGCGGCCAACCAGATTCATCCGAACACTTACATTTTGAACCGCCTCCAGCGCGACGCGTCGGGCAAGATCAAGCTCGGCCTCGACTTGCAGGGCGGCACGGAGTTCCTCGTCGAGATGGACACGAACGTCCTGTTCTCGGCGGACACGAACAGCATCCAGCAGTCGCGGTCCGATCTTACGAGCGCGGCGCTGTCGCAGGCGATTGAAGTTTTGCGCAAACGCATTGACAAATTTGGCGTGGCCGAGCCGGTGATCCAATCTGCCGGCGGCAACCGGATTTTGATCCAGCTTCCCGGCCTGTCGCAGTCGGACAAGGAAAGTGCGCGCGAACAAATCACCAAAAGCGCGTATCTGGAATTCCGCATGGTGAATGACAACAGCGATGAAATCATCAAAAACGGCGACCCGATTCCGCCGGGCTATGTTTTGATGAAGCACCTCGAACAGAAAAAAAACAACCGGACCGAGCTGGAGCAGGTCATCGTGAGCAAAAAGGTGGTGAATAATCTGGCCGGCGACATCATCAAAAGTTCCACGGTCGTGCGCGGCAGCCTGGGTGAACCGCAGATTGATTTCACGCTGACCGACGAGGCCGCCAAACGGTTTGGTGACACCACGCGGGAAAATGTCGGACACCGCATGGCCATTGTTTTGGACGGTGAACTCTATTCCGCACCCAACATCAACAGTCCCATTGAAACCGGATCCGGCATGATTGAGGGATCCTTCACCCCGGAAGCCGCGCGCGAACTGGCGAATGTCCTGCAAAACCCGCTCAAGGCGCCGGTGAGTATTGTCTATACCAGCGACGTCGGCGCGACGGTCGGCCGGGACTCCATTCGCAGCGGCATCAAGGCCTCGATTGCCGGCGTCACGTTTGTTTCCATCTTCATGCTGGCTTATTATTTCGTCGCCGGCATCGCGGCGAACGTCGCGCTCATCACCAACATTATCATCTTGCTCGGCGTGATGTGCTCGGTCGGCACCACGTTCACCCTGCCGGGCATCGCGGGCGGCGTGCTGACCGTCGGCATGGCGGTGGACGCGAACGTGCTGATTTACGAACGCATCCGCGAAGAGCTGGCGAAAGGCAAATCCCTGCGCGGCGCGATTGACGCCGGCTATGCCCGCGCGTTCGGCACGATTTTCGATTCACACGTCACGACGCTCATCGCGTCCATCATCTTGATTTTCATGGGCACGGGCGAAATCAAGGGCTTCGGCGTGACGCTGACCATTGGCGTGGCGGCGAGCCTGTTCACCGCGCTCGTGGTGACGCGCCTGATTTTTAACTTCCTGCTCGAACGGAATCTCATCAAGTCGCTGCCGATGCTGCACCTCATCAAAAGCGCCAAGGTCAATTTCATGGGCGTCGCCAGGCCGCTGTTCATCGTGACGTGGCTGTTTGTGATTTTGTCCCTCGGCTTCGGCGTCACGCGCGGCAGCAAATTGTTCGGCGTGGATTTCCTCGGCGGCGACAGCACGCGCTTCAGCTTTGTGCCGGCGCAAAAGCTGGATGAAAAAGACATCCGCGCCGTCCTCACGACGATGGGCGAAAAAGACGCGCAAATTCAATATCAAAAGGAAGCCAGCACGGAAACCTTGAGCGTGACCACGTCCAGCGGCTCGTCGGACAAGGTGGAGGCGCTGCTCAAGGAAAAATTCCCGCAGGAGAAATTTGCGGTTGTCGAACGGCAGGAAGTCGGGGCCACGCTCGGCATGGAAATCCGGCAGTCGGCCATCGTCGCGGCGCTGATGGCGATGTTCGGCATCCTCGTCTATGTCGCGTTCCGCTACGAATTTTCCTTCGCGGTGGCCGCCGTCATCGCCGTGCTGCACGACGTGCTGTTTGCCATCGGCGCGTATTGCATTGCCAACGCCATTTCCGGCCGCCAGTTCAACGCCACCGTCGTCGCGGCGGTGCTGACCATCATCGGCTTCTCCATCAACGACAAGATCGTCATCTTCGACCGCATCCGCGAACAGTTGAAGCTCGGCGTGCGCGGCTCGTTCAAGGACATCATCAACATGTCGCTCAACCAGACGTTGAGCCGGACGATCATCACCAGCGGCACGGTGTTCATTGCCACGATGTCGCTGTTCATCTGGGGCGGCGGCGTCATCAACGACTTCGCATTCACCTTCCTCGTCGGCATCATTGTCGGCACCTACTCGTCCATCTACATCGCGAGCGTCATCGTGCTGTGGTGGCACAAGGGCGAACGTCCGAACATCGGCGCGTCGCAGGTGGCCGTGCAAAATTCCCCGACGGTGAAAGTATAAAAAACGCTTGCGGCCAGACGGCTTCGTGACAAATTGAATCCATGAAGAAAATGGAATTCACATATTGGCGGGATGGCGACGCTTGGTTGGGGCATCTGGATGAATTTCCCGATTATCTGACGCAAGGCAATTCACTCGCTGATTTGAAGGAACATCTGGCCGACCTCTACCGCGACCTTTCTTCGGGCGAAATTCCCTGCGTCCGCCATCACGCGGAACTTGAACTCGCGTGAAACATCGCGACCTCGTCAGGAAAATTGAAGAGCTTGGCTGCGTCTTCATCCGCCACGGCGGCAAGCACGACTGGTATCAAAATCCTGCCACCAAGGTCGCGCAGCCTGTCCCGCGCCACCGCGAGATCAAGGAGCATCTCGCCCGGCACATCTTGAAGATGCTTTCCAAGTGAACGCCATGCTTGCTTTCGTTGAGATCACGCCCTGGCACTGGGCGGGCTTCATCCTGTTCGTTCTCCTTTGCATCACGGTGGACATGGGCGCGTTCCATCGCCGCGCCAGTGTCGTCACCTTCCGCGAGGCGCTCGTGTGGAGCGCGGTCTGGTTTTCGCTGGCGATGCTGTTTGCCGCCCTGCTGGTTTTTTTGCGCGGACGCGAGGAGGCCGTGGAGTTTGTCACCGGCTACCTGATTGAACTGTCGCTCTCGCTCGACAACATCCTCGTCATCGCCCTGATTTTCGCCGCGTTCCAGGTGCCGCCGGAATTCCAGCGCCGCGTGCTCGTCTGGGGCATTCTCGGCGCGCTCGCCATGCGCGGCGCGATGATCGGCGTCGGGGCCGCGCTCGTCCAGAATTTCAACTGGGTGCTTTATCTCTTTGGCATTTTCCTCGTCGTCACCGGCGCCAAAATGTTTTTCGCCAGACCGGGACCCGTCGAGCCGGAAAAAAATCCCGTCATCCGCTTCGCCCGAAAACTGTTTCCCATCGCGCCAAAAATGGACGGCCAGAAATTCCTGACGCGGCTGGACGGCCGGGCGATGCTCACGCCGCTCGCGCTCGTGCTGCTGCTGGTGGAGACGACCGACCTGATTTTCGCCGTGGATTCCGTGCCGGCCGTTTTCGCCGTCACGCAAAAGGCCTTCATCGTTTTCACCTCGAACGTGTTTGCCATCCTCGGCCTGCGCTCGCTGTATTTTCTGCTCGCCGGCGCCATCGGAATGTTCCGCCATCTCAAGGCCGGGCTGTCCGTGGTCCTCGTTTTTGTCGGCGCAAAAATGCTGCTCGACCCGCACGACCGCGCGCCACAATGGTTCCAGTTCAAAATTCCAACGACGACCTCATTGCTGGCCGTGGCAGCAATTCTGGCCATTGCCATTGCGTTTTCCATCACCGCCGCCAGGCGTGAAAAGATTGAAGCGTTGAAGCGTAAAACCGTGAAATGAATTTGATCTGACGACGCTTTAACTCTTCAACGAACACCAAATGAAATTCCGCTGGACGATTGCGCCGCCGCAGCCGCTGTTCGCGGAACAGCTCGCGGCGTCGCTCAAAATTTCCCCGCTGCTCGCGCAATGCCTGCTCAACCGCGGCTTCAGCGAACCGCCCGTGATTGAAAAATTTCTCGCGCCGCGCCTCAAAAATCTCGCCGACCCGTTTCTGCTGCCAAACATGAGCGCGGCGGTTGGCCGGCTTTTGCTGGCGCATGGACGCGACGAACCGCTTGTGATCTTTGGCGATTATGACGTGGACGGCGTGACTTCGACCGCGCTGCTGCTGGAAGTTTTGTGCAAACTCGGCTGGTCGGCGAACGCTTATTTGCCGAACCGGATGGACGAAGGCTACGGCTTGAGCCGCGACGGCGTGGAAAACTGCCTGAAAAAATTCCCGGTGAAACTATTGCTCGCCGTGGACTGCGGCTCGACGGCGGTGGAAACAATTTCATGGCTGCGCGAAAGCGGCGTGGAAGTCATCGTGCTGGACCACCACCAGGTTTCAAATCCTGCGCCAGAAGCGGTGGCGCTGGTGAATCCACAGCTTTGTAGGACAGGCGTCGCGCCTGTCTCAAATCAAAATGAAGATGCCGCGCAAGCGGAACAGAATAATGGAGACAGGCGCGACGCCTGTCCTACTTTCACCGAATTGTGTTCCGTCGGCCTCGCGTTCAAGCTGGCGCACGCGCTGGTGAAACGTGGACGCGAAACCGGCTTGCCCGGCTCGACGGAATTTGATTTGAAACCGCTGCTGGATTTGGTTGCGCTCGGCACGATTGCGGATCTGGTTCCGCTCACCGGGGAAAACCGGATTCTCGTCACCGCCGGTCTGGAAAAATTGAACACGACCAGGCGCGCCGGTTTGATTGCCTTGAAGCAAGTCGCGCAGTCGCCGGAAAAAATCGGCGTCGTGGAAGTCGGATTTCAACTTGCGCCCCGGCTCAATGCGTCGGGCCGGCTGGAAACGGCGGAAGAATCGCTCCACTTGCTGCTCGCGGAAAACCTGGAAGCCGCCATGCCGCTGGCGCAAAACCTCGATGCGCGGAACCGCGAGCGCCAGAAAATTGAAAAGTCCATCGTCGAGGAAGTCACCGGCGTCGTGCGGTCAAAATTCAATCCGCAGACGGATTTCGTCATCGTCGAGGGACAACTGCTCTGGCACATCGGCGTGGTGGGCATTGTGGCGTCGCGCGTGTTGTCGGAATTTTACCGCCCGACGATCATCCTCGGCGGGGACGCCGGCGAATGGCGCGGTTCGGGCCGCAGCATCGCGGGTTTTGATCTCGCGGCGGCGTTGCGCGAGTGCGGCGATTTGCTGGTGAAGCATGGCGGCCACGCGATGGCGGCGGGACTGACCATCGCGCCGGACAAAATTGATAGCTTCCGGCAGCGGATGAACGACCTCGCGCGGCGCAGTTTGAAGCCGGAAGATTTTCAGCCGCCGCTGCGATTGGACGCGGAGGTCGCGCTGGCGGAAATCAGTCTGGATTCCCTGGCGGAACTGGAAAAGTTGAAACCGACTGGGCAGGGAAATCCGGCGCTGCAATTTTGCGCGCGGAATTTGGCGCATAAAAAACCATTGCAGCGGATCGGCGCAAAAAAACAGCACGTCAAAATGTGGGTGACGGACGGCAGGGTGACGCACGAGGCAGTGTGGTGGAACGCGGGCGAAGGTTCGCTGCCAGTTGGGAAATTTGATCTGGCCTTCGCGCCGTCGCTGAATGCTTTCAACGGCCGGACGACGGTGCAGTTGAAAGTTTTGGACTGGCGCGGGGCCGAAATTTGACTTGTCAAATCCGGCGGAACAGTTATGATAACGCCGTCTGTAAGAAAAATTGACCTTTCGACCATGGAAAATCTTCAAGGAACTTCGTTCAATGACGATTTGAAACCCGGTAGTTGGCAGCAGACAAAACAGTAAACTAAACCAGTAAATCATCAAATGAGCACGAAATTGTTTGTGGGAAATCTTTCCTTCAACACCACTGAAAATGACCTGCAGGAGGCGTTTGCCGCCCACGGTCAGGTCGTCGAAGCCAACCTCATGATGGACCGGATGACCGGCCGTTCACGCGGGTTCGCTTTCATCACCTACTCCACGCCCGAAGAGGCGCAGAAGGCCATTGCGGCCATGAACGGCGCGCAGATCGACGGTCGCGCGTTGACCGTCAACATCGCCCGTCCGAAGGAAGAACGTCCGCCCGGCGGCGGCGGTCGTGACCGCGGCCCGCGCCGTGATTTTGGCGGCGGTGGCGGCGGTGGCGGCAGTGGTGGTGGTTATGGTGGTGGCGGCGGCGGCGGTCGCCGTGAACGCTATTAATTTTTGAATCGAATGGCCGGGGCGGCGTCCGTTTTGGGCGTCGCCCCACGCCATTTTGGGAAGCCGCAAAAGTCTTTTTCATTATTGCATGGAAGAGCATATCGAAATTGAAGGACGGATACTGACGGTTCTGGCGGGAACCATGTTCCGCGTTGAACTGGACAACAATCATCAGGTGCTGGCGACCATCTCCGGCAAGATGCGGAAAAAATTCGTCCGCCTGACTTCCGGCGACCGGGTGAAGATGGAGATGTCGCCCTACGACTTGAACAAGGCGCGCATCGTCTGGCGCATCGGGTGAAATAGTCCAAAGCCTCAAGTCCAAAGTCCAAAGTCGAATCGTGAACGGTTTTGGCTTTGGACTTTAGACTTTGGACTTTAGACTTCAAAAATGACTTCCGCCATCATCGTGGCCGCCGGCAAAGGCACACGCATGGGCGCGAATGTGGACAAGCTCTGGCTCGAAGTTGCGGGGCGTCCGGTGATCGCCCACGCCTGGAAGCAATTCGACGATGCGAAGTGCATTGACGAAATCATCCTCGTCGTGCGTGACGGAATGCAGGAACCCTTCTCGGAACTCGCAGTTAAATTTAATTTTCAAAAACCGTTCCGGCTCATTGTTGGCGGCGTGGAAAGGCAGGATTCGGTCTGGAACGGGCTGGCGGCGGTTTCGGCCAGGACCAAAATCGTCGCCATTCAAGATGCGGCCCGGCCCTGCACGGGCGCGGAACTGATTGCGGCGACGATTGAGGCGGCGCAGGAAACCGGAGCCGCCGTTGCCGCGCAGCCGGTGGCCGACACGATCAAGGAAAGCGCCGACGGCAAAATCATTTCGCGCACGGTGGACCGCGCGAAACTCTGGTCCGTGCAGACGCCGCAGACTTTCCGCGTGGAAATCATCCGCAATGCCATCGCCACCGCGCGCCAACAAGGTCTCGTGCTGACCGACGACACGGCGGCGTGCGAACTCATCGGCCAGCCGGTGCGGCTGGTGAGAAGCTCCGCGCCGAATCCCAAGGTGACGGTGCCGGCGGATCTGCCGTTGATTGAATCATTGCTGCGGGCGGCTTAACCACGAAGGTGAAAATTTTAGATTTTTTGTTTGCGGTCAGCGGGACTTACGACGCGATGCTTCCAAGGGACAAGTAATTTGAGACCTCTGCGAAAGCCCTGTAGCGGCGCTCTGTGAGCGCCGAAGGATGATGGTTTTCGCGCAAATCACGGCGGTCATAGACCGCCGCTACAACCAAAGGCGACTTTCGCAGAGGCTTCAATCTGTTATCTGGCAATTCTTGCAGTCGTGTGTGCGGTGGCATATTTGAAACGAAACGACAGGCAAAATTAAATTTTAACCAGGATGCGTTCAAAAACTTTGTGTCCGGGTGGCTTCGTGTTAAAGTGCCGGTGTTTATGAATCGTCGTTTCGTTTTCATTTTGGTCATTGCGGCCTTGCTGCTCAATCTGGCGCTGGGCGCGAACATTTATTGGAACGCCGCGCGGGCGGCCAACGACGACAGCGCGCGGGCGAGTGAGGAGCTGTTCAACGACGCGCTCCAGAAAATCCACAGCGAATACGTGGACGGCAGGGATTTGACCTATCGCCAACTGGTTTATTCCGCGCTCAAGGGCGCCGTCGGCAAGCTCGACCCGCACAGCGAATTTCTGGATGCCGATTCCTTCCAGGAGCTGCAGGATGACACCGAGGGACAGTTCGGCGGACTCGGCCTCAATGTTGCAATGAAGGACGGCCATATCACGGTGGTCGCGCCGATGGACGACACGCCAGGATCGCGTGCGGGCATTTTGAGCGGCGACCGGATTGTCAAAGTCGAGGGCCGGAGCGTGGACAAGCTGCCGCTCGGGGACGTGGTGAAGCAGTTGCGCGGCGATCCCGGTTCCACCGTCAGCTTCACCATCGAACGCCCGGCCACCGGCGCGCAGAAAAGTTTCACGCTCACGCGCGCCGTCATCCAGATGGACATGGTCAAGGACATCAACGGCCATAAAAATTTCCCGCTGGACGCGAATAAAATCGGCTACGTCCGGATCGCGCAGTTCGGCGACAAGACCGGCGACGAACTGGAGGCCGCGCTGGACCAGCTCGAGCAGCAGGGCATGAAAGGATTGATCCTCGATCTGCGCTGGAATCCCGGCGGCCTGCTGGATCAGGCCGTGGAAGTCTGCCAGAAATTCCTGCCCGCCGGACAGCTCGTGGTTTCCACCGAGGGCCGGCACACGCTGGAAAAGTATTTCGCGCACGGCAGCGGCGATGAGTTGAAAAACATCCCCGTCGTCGTGCTGGCCAACCTCGGCAGCGCCAGCGCGGCGGAAATTGTCACCGGCTGCCTGCAGGATTTGCACCGCGCCGTCGTGCTGGGCGAAAAGACTTTCGGCAAAGGTTCGGTGCAGACGGTTTTCCCGCTCGACGACGGCTCCGCGCTCAAGCTGACCGTGGCAAAGTATTACACGCCGAGCCACAAGGTCATCCATGAACACGGCATCACGCCGGACATCTTCGTGCCGTTGACCGATGCCGAGGAGGCGGCCGTGCTGATGAAGCACGCGCCCGGCGGTCTCGGAACGCTGCCCGAAAAAGAACGCGCCGAAGTTATGGCCTTGCATGACGAGCAGTTGGACCGCGCCGAAGATTTGCTCAAGGGCCTGCTGATTTACGACCGGCTGACCGCCGCGCCGAGGCCGGGGAAAATGGCGGCGAAGCAATTGCGAGCGGCGAATTTCAAATTTCGAATGAGCGGACCGGCCACTGAATGATTCGACATTCGCAATTCCTTATTCGCAATTCCCATGACCATTCTCGCGCTCGAAACTTCCTGCGATGAAACTAGCGCCGCCATCGTGCGCGACGGGAAAATCCTGTCGAACACCATTGCCTCGCAGATCAAACTGCACGAAGAATACGGCGGCGTCGTGCCGGAACTCGCCGCGCGCGAACATTTGAAAAATGTTTTGCCGGTGGCGCGGGCGGCGCTGGACGAGGCTGAAATTTCCCTCGCGCAGCTTGACGCCGTGGCCGCCACGCAAGGGCCGGGACTGGCCATCGCGCTGCTGGTCGGGTTCAAGGCCGCGCAGGCCGTCGCGTTCGCGTTGAACAAACCGTTCCTCGGCATCCACCATCACGAGGCGCACCTGTATTCGCCGTGGATCGGCGAATTTGAAAAATTCCAACCCAACGTCTCGCTCATCGTCAGTGGTGGCCACACGCTTTTGGTTTTGGTTGAATCCGAATTGAAACATCGCGTGCTCGGCGGGACGATTGACGACGCCGCCGGCGAATGCTTTGACAAGACCGGCAAGCTCATGGGCCTGCCGTATCCCGCCGGGCCGTTGATTGACCAGCTCGCGGAGCAGGGAAATCCGAACGCCTACGACTTCCCACGTCCGTTGCTGCACGATGCCAATGACGATTTCAGTTTCAGCGGTTTGAAGACTTCCGTGCGCTATTTCATCCGCGACCATCCGGCGCTGCTCGACGACCGGCAAAAAGTCTGCGATCTCTGCGCCAGCGTGCAGGCCGCCATTGTCGAAGTGCTGGTGAAGAAGACCATCCGCGCCGCGAAACGCGAAGGCGTCCGCTGCGTGACCGCGTCCGGCGGCGTGACGTGCAACCGCGCCCTGCGACATGAATTGGAACGCGCGTGCAAAAAAAACGGATTTGTTTTGCGGCTTGCGGAAAAAAATCTTTGCACCGACAACGCCGCGATGATTGGAATTCTGGCCGAAAGAAAATTACTGGCGAAAACGCCGCTGCCGCCGCTGGATGAAGAAATCCAGCCCGGCTGGGTGCTGGCGTAAGCAATTCCAGTTGATAAAACCTGGCCGTTGAACCACAGTGGCGGCATGGACGCAGAATTTTTCAAGGCCAGCCGCTGGACGCGCGGAAACCATCTTTTTCCCACCATCATCGAAGTCACCGACCGCGCCGTCGTGCGGCACAAGCGCTCGTGGTTCAGCAAGGATGAGATCAGCATCAGCATCACCAAGGTCGCGTCCGTTCACATCAAGACCGGCCTCATCTGGTCGGACATTTTGATCGAGTCCAGCGGCGGCAGCGACCCGCTCGCCAGCCACGGCCACCGCAAAGCTGACGCCCAACGCATCCGCGCGCTCGTCGAACAAGCGCAAGGCATCACGGCGGATGGAAAAATAAAATTACCGTGAAAATTGAAAGGGCAATACGTTGAAGGCTTAACGCAAAATCGAAAATAATTTCTTTGCGTGAAATAGTTCGTGTATTAAAAATATAGCAACAACCTGCCGTATAATCATAGTTAGTCGTTTAAGCCAAAACCGAAATACAAAACCACATCCAACATGAAATGCCTGCTCAACATAACCGTTGTTTGCTTCCTCTTTCTGGTTGCCGCTCCTATCACACACGCCGAAGAGCTTCAGGATTTCCTCAAGCGCACAGGTGTAGGCAACGCAACAACGAATGATGTTCACGAGAATTTTCAAATAAGCGTTTTCGTCGATGGCCAGACTTTTAAGATGAATCGTGACGAAATTCTCAAGTTCTGGGAGCAACAAAAGGCTTCGGGAATCAAACTTGTCGTTGATAGTTTTACCGTGTTATCCAAGACCGAGACGCCCAATGATGACGGCAAAGGCGCAGTCATTTCCGTTGTGGCGAAGACAAGTATTACCGAAGACGTTCGAGGTTCGATTGCCAAAATTGAATCGACCAGCCATTTCATCGTCCTTCGCGATGCCTCGGGCGCATTCCATCTACTATATGCCGCAGTGCCTAAACAAGTCCGACACGCCTAACACAGCACTGAATTGATTTTTCCCGCGCCGCAAAACTCGTTATGCTGCGCGTTCCATGCCCGACCGTCTGCTCATTTACGAAATCGAGCGCGTCACATTATACGCACTTCGATTGCTCGCTGGCCGCGTTGAAAATCCTTGTCCTGCGTGGCAATCGCCAGACGGTTTTCCTGCGCCACGGAGAATTGATAGGCGTCATCAAAATCCAGACCATAGCGCGTGTTTGCTTCCGCGAGCCGAGAATAGCCAGCTTCGCTCAATGAAAGAATAGTAAGCTGCGGCAGCGTGTCGGCAGTGAATTGCCTGAACACTTCAGGCCGTTTCTGGCGGAACAGAAGCACGCCGATGGAGTGCAGGATGAAATCGGAAATCCAAGCCGCGCCCTTTTCACCTTGCAGGAACGCCTCGCACTTTTTTCGCCCGGCTTGGTTGAGCAGAATTTCCAGAAAGATGTTCGTGTCCACCAAGTAGTTCATCGCCGTTCATTGATGTGATGCTGCAACTCGACGGCGGTGAACTTCTTTTTCAAATCTGCCAAACCGCCCGCCCATCCGAGTTTGAATCGCCGTCTGGCTGGGCGCGCGGGTTTGGGAGCATTGGAGCGCGACAAGAACTCGATGAAAGATTCCACCTGTCTTTGCGCCGGAGCGGGCAAGGTTTCAAATTTCGCAATCAAGGTGGTTTTGCTCATAACGGCTTTAACCTACCAACGAACTGGCATGGGTGCAACCAACTGAATTGATTTTTCCCGCGCCGCCAAACTCGTTATGCTGCGCGTTCCATGCCCGACCGTCTGCCCATTTACGAAATCGAGAGCGAAATCATTTCGCGCCTCGCGCAGGATCGCCGCCTGATTCTTTCCGCGCCCACCGGCTCCGGCAAATCCACGCAAGTCCCGCAGATGCTTCTGAAACACGGCCTGCTCGGCGATGGCCAGGTCGTCGTGCTCCAACCGCGCCGCCTCGCCGCGCGTTTGCTCGCCGCGCGCGTCGCGCACGAACTCGGCGTGAAACTCGGCGGCGAAGTCGGCTACCAAATCCGTTTTGAAAATGTCACGTCCGCGAAAACCAAAATCCGCTTCGTGACCGAGGGCGTTTTGCTGCGGCAGTTGATTGACGATCCGCAACTGCGCGGCGTCACGGCGATTTTGTTCGACGAATTTCACGAGCGGCATCTTTACGGCGACATCACGCTCGCCCGCGCGCTCGATTTGCAGGAACAATTTCGTCCCGACCTGAAAATCGCCGTCATGTCCGCGACGCTCAACGCGGGTGAGTTGGAAAATTATCTGCGTAGGACAGGCGTCGCGCCTGTCTCAAATCAAAAAAATTCTGCCGCTCAAGCGGAACAAGACAGGCGCGACGCCTGTCCTGCGTTTAATTGCTCCGTCCTATCTTCCGCCGGCCGCACGTTTCCGGTTGAAATTGAATATCTCCCGCATCGTGTCGGTTTGAACGGCCCGCCGGTTTGGGAAATCGCCGCCGAAGAATTTTCGCGCTACGTCAATTCCAGTGGAGCAGGGGACATTCTCGTTTTCATGCCGGGCGGTTTTGAAATTTCCCAGACCATCGAGGCCATCCGCCATACGTCCGAGGCGAAGGGTTTTATCGTGCTGCCGCTGCACGGCGAATTGCAGCCGAAAGATCAAGATGCTGCCGTGGCGCGCTACGACCGGCGCAAAGTCGTCGTCGCCACGAACGTCGCGGAGACGAGCATCACGATTGACGGCGTGCGGCTGGTGATTGATTCCGGCCTCGCACGCATCGCCCGCTATGATTCCAATCGCGGCATCAACACGCTGTTGGTTGAAAAAATTTCACAGGCGAACGCCGACCAGCGCACGGGCCGCGCCGGCCGCACCGCGCCGGGAAAATGCGTCCGCCTTTGGTCGCGCCCGGAACACGACGATCGCGCGCCGCACGAGATGCCGGAAATCCGCCGGCTCGATTTGGCCGAGGTCGTGCTGACTTTGAAGGCGGCGGGCGTGGACGATTTACGGAAGTTCCGCTGGCTGGAGATGCCGGATGAGATTTCGCTGACGCACGCGGAGGAATTGCTGGAAGATTTGGGCGCGTTGCGTAGGACAGGCGTCGCGCCTGTCTCAAATCAAAAAAATTCTCCCGCTCAAGCGGAACAAGAAATCAGAGACAGGCGCGACGCCTGTCCTACGCAAATTACTCCCATCGGCCGCAAGATGCTGGCGTTTCCGCTGCATCCGCGTTACGCGCGGATGCTGCTGGCGGCGCAGGAATACGGTTGCGTGCATCAGGCATGTCTCGTCGCCGCGCTCACGCAAGGCCGCGACCTGTTGATTCGCAACGCCGGCAAAGACGTGGAAACTGCGCGCGAAGATTTGCTCGGCGAAAAGGCGTCGTCGGATTTTTGGATTCTCATGCGCGCGTGGAGCTTCGCGTTCAACAATCAATTTCGTCTGGACGCGTGCCGCAAGCTGGGCATCCACGCCGTGACGGCGCGGCAAGTCGGGCCGCTGTTTGATCAATTTCTCGGCATCGCCAAGGACGAGGGACTTGATACGAAACCAAACGAAGTGAAGGATGAGGCGTTGCAAAAGTGCATTCTCATCGGCTTCAGCGACCGCGTGGCGCGGCGCCTGGATCAGGGCACGTTGCGCTGCGAACTGGTTCACGGCCGGCGCGGCGTGCTGGCGCGCGAAAGCAAGGTGCAGGACAGTCCGCTCTTCGTGACGGCGGAAATTCGCGAGATCGAGGGCCGCGACCGCGAAGTGAACACCATTCTCTCGCTCGCCACGGCGATTGAAACCGACTGGTTGCGCGAACTGTTTCCGGGCGACATCAAGAGCGATTTGCACGTGCAATTCGACGCGCAACAGAAACGGGTTTTGGCCGCAGAATTATTACGTTTTCGCGATCTCGCGCTGGCGGCGAAACGCATTGATCCTCCGCCCGCTGATGCGGCGGCGCGCTTGCTGGCAGACGAAATTCTCGCCGGACGATTGCTGTTGCCGAACTGGGATCACCATGTCGAGCAATGGCTGGCGCGGTTGAATCTGCTTTGTCAGCAGTGCGCGGATTTGCAGTTGCCGGCCATCACGGACGAGGACAAGAAGCACATCATCGAACAGCTTTGCCACGGCGCGGTGAGTTACAAGGACATCAAGGAGCGCGAAGTGAAACCGATCGTGATGTCGTGGCTCTCGCCTGCGCAGCGCGAGTTGCTGGACAAGCACGCGCCGGAGCGGCTCACGCTGCCGAACGGGCGCACGCCGAAAGTAAATTACGAAACCGGCAAGCCGCCATTCATCTCGCTGCGCATTCAGGATCTTTACGACGTGAACCTGACGCCAAGAATTGCGCTGGGCCGCGTGCCGGTGACGGTTCATATTTTGACGCCGGGCATGAAGCCGGTTCAAGTGACGCAGGATCTGGCGAGTTTCTGGCGCGAGCATTATCCGAAAATAAAATCCGAACTGGCGCGGAAGTATCCAAAACATTTCTGGCGATGAACCAGTTCAAGGCTTGGCAACCGGCTGGTTGGTGGCTTCCAGCCGGGCTTGGATGAGGTCAAGCGCGCGCTGGATTTGAGCCACGTCAGCTTCCAATTGCTGCCGCCGGGCGATTTCAGCGGCATCCGGTGCCAGCGATTTGATTTGTTTCGACAACTCGTCGTTGAAGGCATTGATCAAAGTGTTGCTGGTGTTGATCAAGGCATTGCTTAACGCCGCGTTCGCCCTTCTGGTTTCGGCGTTGATGGCGTTGAGGCTGCCCTCGATCCGGCTTGCCTGGCTGGTCATGGCATCCTCGATTTGCGCGGTGCCGAGTTCCAGCGCGCCCAATTGGTTGGTATGATAGGCATACGCCAGCGAATTTTGCGCCCGCCGTTCGGAGTCGGCCGCCTGAAGCTGCGTCTCGATCTGTTTGCTAATCGTCAACAGCAGATACAGGGTGTTGGTGTGGAAAAACAGCGCGTCATCGTGGTTCTTTTCAAAATAGGAACCGTTAATTTGATCCAATGTGGGCACCAGCGCTTTTAGTTGCGATTGCACCACCGCCACTTGACTGGTTTGGATTTGCTCAAGCTGGGCAATCCTTTGCGACAGCACATCCATCTTTTGGCTGTTAATTTTCTCCTGTTTATCGCAGCCGCAAAGCACGCCGGCCAGCGAAAGTAAAAGAATTATTTTTTGCATATTGAATCACCGTGACAGATCAGGCGCTTGGCCAAATAAACCGTCCGCTACATGGAACACCTCGTCAAGGAATTCGTCAACCGTGATTACCGGAAAAAATAGAACAGATTGCTTTTGGCTGCTATCATTGCGGCGATGGACGGCATTGAACAACTCTGTCCGAACTGCGGCCTGTGCTGCGACAGCACGCTGTTCGCGGACGTGGAATTGCGCGCGGGCGACGACGCGAAGCAATTGCGGCAACTTGGCCTGACGCTGGAGAAAAAAGGCAGAAGCAAGCTGGCCTTCCCGCAGCCATGCGCGTGCTTCGACGGAAAACTCTGCGGCATCTACGCCGACCGGCCAAAACGCTGCCGGTTGTTTGAATGCGGATTATTGAAGCGCGTTGAAGCGGACGCGATGACGGCGGGCGCGGCGCTGGAGAAAATTTCCGAGGCAAAAAAACACGCGGAAAACGTGCGCGGGCTGCTGCGTTCAATCGGCCAGTGCGATGAAACGATGGCATTGACGCACCGTTACGCCGAGGTGATGAGCGCGCCGATGGATTTGTCAGATGAAAATTCCGCTGAACGTCGCGGTGAGCTGATGCTGGCCGTCAGCGATTTGATGCAGTTGCTGCAACGGGATTTTCTGCGCTGATTTTCAAGCCGTCATGCCGATGTCTTTCGTGATTTTTTCGGCGGAGTCAGGATCCACCCATTTCACGAGCGCGATAAAGTTCACCAGCGCGGGGCTGTCGGCCTTGACTTTGAAAAGATTTTTCAGCGCATGCACGACCCGGGCGTAGGTGGCCGCATATTTCTCATGAGTGAGCCGGTTGGCATACGATTCCAAGATGGCGCGCGCAACCGGGTCGGTCTGGCCGTCAGGCAGATACGGCAGCAGGCAGAAGACGCGGACGAGCGTCATCGGGTCGGACTCGGATAGAATAAGCCAGCTGTGCTTGACCTCGTCGGCGTCATATTTGACATGAAGCTGCTTGCGGATGGCCTCGGTGATTTCGTTGGGCGACGCGCGGCTGGCGATGAGTTCCTTGATGATGTCCCACGCGCCCATCTGCGCCTTGCCGGAAGAAATGCCGGCGTCGGATTTCGCGGCGGCGGGAAATTCCGGCAGGCCCAGTTCCTTGATGAGCGCCTTGCCGAGCGCCTCGGCGTCCTCGCGGCGCAGGCGGTCGGAATTGAAGATGGCGCGCACGATAGTTTTTTGCGCGTCGGCGCTGACCAGCCGCAAAACGGGCGCGATCACTTCCGGCTTCGGATTTTTTTGCGCGCCGAGGAGATGCTTCACAAACTCCGCCGTCACCGCATCGTGCTCGGTGAAGATCGCCGAGCGGAACGTGAGCACGAACCGCAGCGTCCGCGCCGCGCCGCCGGCCTTGCCGAAATTGTTGACCACCGCCTGGCGGTAATCGGCGTTGAGGATGAAGGCCAGCAACGCCTCCGCCTGCTGGATCAGTTTTTCATCGAGCGCGTCGGTTTCGCTGGTGACCACCAGTTGTTCCACCAGCGGCGGCAGGCGCTGGGCGAAAATCACATCCGGTGATTCCGTGCTTTGGTTTTCGTAGTAATGCAGCAGTTCCAGAATGAAGGAGAGTTTCAGGAACGCGGTTTTCTGCGCGCGCGAGGCGCGGCTTTGCAGGATTTTTTTGTGCAACGCAATCAGCTCTGCCTGCTTGGCTGGAACCACATTGGGATTTTGTTGCAGCAGCGCTTCAAAATCATTTTTGAAGCCCAGCAGGATCTGCTCCGGCCTGGGGCGCGGATTGAACTTCGCATCGGTCGTCAAATCCTTGAAAAAAATCAGCGCCGCCTCGCCGAAGTCTTTCACGATCTGCTCCCGCGCGACCTGGCCCTTCACAAAACTGCGGCCCGCGCGCAGGCTGGCCGGTGTGAAAAAAGATTCCGGCTGCGTGACCAGCGCCCGCAGCATCGCCGGGTCGAGCGGCGCTTCGAGCTGGATCAATTCCTCGACGAGCGGTTTGATGGCCGCCGTCAAATCGCGCTTCGTCCGGTCCAGCGCCTTCAGGATGGCGGGCTGGAGCAGGTTTTCCTCGTTCTTGCCGTTCATCAGCGCCGCCGAAATATCGTTGACCGCCGCGCTGTGCTCCACCAGCCGCGAAACGATCACGCCGACGTCGTTGATCGGCAGCTTCGTCACCAGCGTGGTGATCAGGTTGACGAGTTCGCCGTGCGATTTTTTGCGGTGCTCCACGACCCGTTCGAGCAGCGAGCGCAACGCCTTGTTTTCCGATTCCAATGCGGTGCATTCCGTCTCCGACTGCTGCACCCGCAAAGTGAGGTCGTGCCAGCCCCGCTGGATTTCCTCCAGCGACGGCACCGGAACGGCGGGTTGGTCCGTTTGTGACATGAAGCTATCTTCATCCATCGGCGCGATTCTTGCCATCCCTTTTTTACGGATTGAAAGCGCAAAATAAAACAAGCCGGAAATGGCGTCACGCAAACGGACGGCAGCTGATTGTGGCCCTGCACGGCAGCAAACCCATTCCCTCGGCACGTTGAAAAGTTTTGATTCACGTCAGCCGCGCCACTTGCTTCATCCGCCGGAACAAGATACTTTGTCGGCATGAGCGCAACAGAAATCATTGAGCAGTTCAAAGAGTTGCCGGCCAATGAGCGGGCGCAGGTCACGAAATACATCGTGGAACACGATGATTCGTGGATTCCCGAATCGTTCAAGCAAGGCATGGCTGACGCCGAGGCCGGCCGCTTTGTGGACATGGAAACGGTTTTGAGCGGCGCGCCGCCACCTTCGCGCCGGCATAAATGAAATACCGTTTCCAGCCGGCGGAAAATTTCTGGGAAAGTTTTTACGATTTAAGTTCCGCCCAGAAAGATTCCACGCGGCGCGCATGGGAAATTTTCAAAGAAAATCCGTTTGATCCGCGATTGCGAACGCACAAAATTCAACGGCTTTCGGCGCAATACAACCGGACGATTTATGCCGTGAACATCGAAGGCGACTTGCGCGCGGTGTTTTTCATCAAAGATGATTTGGTTGTCCTCGCGGACACCGGCACGCATGACATTTACAAAGGTTGATTTTACCGAAACTTCATTTTGGCCAAACCCAATTTAATCGAACTGCCGGGCTGCGAGCCGATCCCCATCATCTTTGAGGATCGCTCGGTGCTGGCGATCGACAAGCCGCGCGGCTGGATGCTCGTGCCGGATTCATGGCGCAAGACGAACTGGAATTTGCAGACGGCGATTGATTCGTCCATCCGCGCGGATGATTTCTGGGCGCGCTCGCGCAATCTGCGCTATCTCCGGCACGTCCACCGGCTGGATGCGGACACGAGCGGCGTGATGCTCTTCGCCAAAAGCGAGGGCGCGATGCGCGCGATGGGCGAGATGTTCGAGTCGCGCCGGGTGGAAAAAACTTACCTCGCCGTCGTCGAAGGCGTGCCGCGCGAGAAGGAATGGACTTGCGAACTGCCGCTCGGTTCCGACCCGAAAAATTTTGGCAAGATGCGCGTGGACAATTCGGAGGAAGGCAAGGAAGCCCAGACGCATTTCCGCGTGTTGCAGAGCAATGAACGGTTCACGTTGATTGAAGCAAGTCCGCTGACGGGGCGGACGCATCAGATTCGCGTGCATCTGGCCGAGTCGGGCAGTCCGATAGTGTGCGATGAACTGTATGGTCGCGTGCAAAAAGGTTATCGCCTCGGCCTGCGCGCGGTGCGGCTGGCTTACAAGGACACGTTCACGCGGCGGCCGGTGGACATACTCGCACCGACGGAATTATTCCTGAAGGAGTTTGGTTTTACGCTTTCAAAAGAATTGCAGCAGGAAAAATGGGTGCGGCGTCCATTCGTGCCCCAAGAAAAATCGAAATAAAAAATCGTCCGCAGATTGGACAGATTCACGCAGATTTGTTTTTATCTGCGCCAATCTGCGAAATCTGCGGATGAAAAAAAGAATTGATTTAGTCCGCGTAATGCACCGCGCAGCCGTAAGGTTTCGTCTGCGAAACTTCAACGGGTTTGCTGGCGAGCAGTTCATCCACGGCAGCGCGGACGTAATTTTTCGCGGTGCGCGGATCGCCGTAGGGCGCGGGACGATCATCAATCGCGCCGTCATAGACGAGCGTGCCGTTTTGATCAATGACGAACATGTGCGGCGTGGTTTTCATGTCGTAAAGATGGCCGATGGCGCCGGAACTGTCGTCAATCCACGCCGTCGCGGTGATTTTTCGGTCCGCCCATTCTGTGCGCGCCTGTTCGGGCGTGCGGTAGCTGAAATTTTTCCGGTTCACGGAATCCACAATCAGCCACACGACGTTTTTGGCCGCGAGGTCGCGTTGCAATTCCTGGATCGCGCCGGTTTTATATTGATTCATGCAAAAGGGGCAGTCGGAATTGTAGGATTCGATGACGACGATTTTGCCCTTGTAATCGGACAGCTTGACGGTTTTCCCGTTGATGTCTGTGCCGGTGAAATCTGGCGCGGGCTGGCCGATTTCCACGGCAAATGCGGACGCGCCAAACGCCAGAACCGTCAACATGGCCAAAGTCTTTTTCATAGTTCATTCAGTTTGTTTGGTTGCTGATGGGATAACAGACGCCTGAAAGGGAGGTTTGGTTCAAAGAAAATTCACTTGGCCGCGCGATCCAGCGCGTCGAGGACAATTCCCGGCGTCAGCACCTCCGGCAGCACCATTGGCGAGGCGCCGAAATTTTTCGGGTAAACCAAAACGAGCGGCACACCGGCGCGATTGTAGCGGTTGAGTTCCGTCGTGATGGCGTCAGGGAAATGCGTGTAATCACCGAGGAGCGCGACGGCGTTCAGCGCTTTAATTTTTTTTCGGACGGAAGGAATCTCAATGCTGGTTTGTTTGTTGACCTGACAAGTCAGGCACCAGTCCGCCGTGAAATCCACGATGATCGGATGGCCTTCCGCGCGGGCTTTGGCCACGGCTGCCGGCGACCACGGTTGCCAGTCAATTCCATCCGCCGATTCTTTCAATGAACCGTTCGTTTGGGTTGCCACATACGGCGCGCGCCAGTCCAATTCATTTTCCAAAATCAAAACGTAACCGCCGCCGAGCAAAATCAAAACGATGATGCCCGCGACAATTTTTCGACCGCGACCGCGCTGGACAAATTCGCCGAAAATCCACGCGGCGAACGCGACGACCACCAGAAAAACGCCGAGCCACAGGACATTTTTTCCGTAGCTGCTGGCCGCGACGTTGAACAGCCACACGACCGTTGCCAGCATTGGGAAGCCCATGGCGACCTTGAATTTTTCCATCCACGCGCCGGGCTTGGGCAAAAATTTCAGCCACGCCGGATTCAAGCTCAATAAAACATACGGCGCGGAAAGTCCGAGACCGGCGGACAAAAAAATCAGGATGATGATGGCCGGGGTTTGCGAGAAAGCGAAGCCCAGCGCCGGGGCCAGAAACGGCGCGGTGCAGGGCGTGGCCAAAGTGGTGGCGAGAATGCCGTTGAAAAACGCGCCCGCCGCGCCGTGTTTTGACGCGAGTTCGCCCGCCGCGTCCAGCGCGCGTCCGCCAGGCGCGACTTCAAAGACGCCAAACAGGTTCAGCGCGACGAGCGTGACAAGCGTGGTGAGGCACACGATGAAAACGGGGCTGCCGAACTGCATTCCCCAGCCGGCGTGATGTCCGGCAGCTTTGACGCCGATGACGATGGCCGCGAGCGCGAGAAACGAAATCAAAACGCCGAGCGCGTAGATCAAGCCGAGATTGCGGACGCGGCGCGGTTCGCTGCGCGCCTCGCGAACGAAGCCGAGGATTTTCAGCGCGATGACCGGCAGCACGCACGGCATGATGTTCAAAATCAATCCGCCGATAAAGGCGTAGAACAGCATTAAAGGTAGGACAGGCGTCGCGCCTGTCTCCGTGTTTTTTCCAGTGAAGCTAGAGACAGGCGCGACGCCTGTCCTACTTTCCGGTGACGAATCCAGCGTGGAAGTTATTTCTCCAATTGGTGCTTGATCGGCGATTGGCAATTTAACTTCCATGGCGACCGGCCCTCTTTCCATGAAATACAAACCGACGCCGGAAACTTCTTTCGGCCAGTCGCCGGAAAATTTTTTTACCAGTTTTCGCACTCCAATTTCTTCCGTGCGCGAAACGAGGCCGATTGGAAATTCTTCGGACGAAGCTTGCACTTCAAATTGGTCGGAAGCATTTGGGAAAAAATCCACCAAGTTTGTTTTGAAAGGTTCCGGCATTATTGAAAAATCAATGACGAGTGGGCGCACATCGGGGGCACGAGTTTTTTCCCACCAAGCTTTAAGTGGTGGATTTGTTAAAACGATTGGAACTTTTTGTTTCCAGACATCAATCTTTCTCGAGTCCACAGAAGTTTTTGTTTCGTTGCCGATGTTGAGCGTGGCTTGAATTACGGCATTGGCGGGAATGCAAACCTCTTTGCATTCGAGCCACGAGACATTCGCTTTCAAATCAATTTGGCCGGACGAAAAATTCGTTTCAATCTTCAGCGGCACGAGCAACATGACTTCATTTTCGTAGCCGTAAGTCGTGACTTCAATAGGTGGAAATTTTTCCGGCAGCGGCCATTGGATTTCGCCGGCGGAAATTCCCGGCGGCAATTGCCATTTGATTTCAGTCGCCATTCCGGCGTCGCCCGGATTTTTCCAGTAAGTGTGCCAGCCGGTTTCCATTTTCAAATCCACGCCGGCCCAGATCGTGTCGCCAGGCTTCGCAGTGTCGGCGGACAAAAGCAATTGCACCTGCGTATGCGCGGCGCGCACGGTGAGGGCCGTGAGCAGAAGGCAGGAAACCAATGCGGTTGCAAAACGTCGCATGAGCATTAGATAAGGCATCCGGCCAGACAGTTCAAACTATCAATGCCGTGCAAATTCCCCGGCCGCCGGTCAGGGAATGCAACCGGTTAATTCCCCGTCTTCAATTCCACCACGTCGTGCGGCGCGGCCTCGCGCTGGCCGGCGGGGCTGACGCGGATGTAACGCGCCTTTTGCCGGAGCTGTTCCAGGTTCGCCGCGCCAAGATAGCCCATGCCGCTCTGGATGCCGCCGATAAGCTGTGCCAGCACGCGGTCCACCGAGCCGACAGCTTCCTTGAGCGCCTCGATCCCTTCCGCCGCCACCTTGCGCGTGGCGTCGGCCTTTTCGTGGCCGTAACGCGCCGCGCTGCCGGATTTCATCGCCGCCAGGCTGCCCATGCCGCGATAATGCTTATACATTTTGCCGCTGATTTCGACGACGTCGCCCGGCGCCTCCGTGCAGCCGGCAAAAATTCCGCCGCAAATCACCGCGCTGCTCAACGTCAGTGCCTTCACGATGTCGCCGGACTTGGTGATGCCGCCGTCGGCGAGGATGGAAACTTTTTTCTTCGCCGCCGCGCGGGAGCAGACGTAAAGCGCGGTCATCTGCGGAATGCCCACGCCCGCGACGATCCGCGTGGTGCAAATTGAACCCGGACCTTGCCCGACCTTGATGGCGTTCGCGCCGCAGTCGGCGAGATATTCCACGCCCGCCGCGCTGGTGACATTGCCGGCAATGAGGGGCAGTTTCGGAAACGCGTCGCGCAAAACTTTCACGGTGTCGCCCACGCCTTTGCTGTGGCCGTGCGCGGTGGAAACGGCCACGACATCCACGCCGCGTTCGACGAGCGCGCCGACATGCGCGAGGATGCGTTCGCGATCCAGTTCGCCAAAGGCGTTGCGCGTGGCGGAAACGGCCGCGCCGCACACGAGCCGGAACTGCGCGTCGCGCGCCGGCTTGAACTGCGCCTTGCGTTCCTGCGTGATGCGTTCGACGTCGCTCATGGTGATGAGGCCGTGCAAATGATCGTCTTCGTCCACGACGAGCAGCTTGTGGATGCCGAGATGCTCGGTGAAAAATTTATCCGCGCGCGCGATTGGATCTTTGCCCAATTCTTTTTTAGTGATGGTGTGAACCTGTTGGCGCGGCGTGAGCGCTTCAATTACTTTTTTGGCCGCGTAACGCGGTTTGACAACGTGGCCGGAAAGCAGCCCCATGAATTTGCCTTTTTCATTGACGACGGGAAACGTGCTGAAGCCGAATTTTTTTTGTTCGATCAACGCCAGCACGTCGCCGATCAATTGGTCGGGCGCAACTTTGATCGGTTCCTGGATCAAACCTTGAACGTGAAATTTGACGCGGCTGACCTGCGAAAGTTGTTCGCGTTCCGGCATGTTGTAATGGATCAGTCCCAGCGCGCCGTTGAGCGCCATGGCGATGGCCATGCGCGATTCGGTCACGGTGTCCATGTCAGCGGAAATCGCCGGGATGTTCAGGCGCAGGCCATCAGCGAGCGTGGTGTCAAGCTGCGTGTTGCGCGGCAGGATTTCCGAATACAACGTGGCCAGCGTGATGTCATCAAACGTCAGGCCGACTTTGCGGTTCGCGGCAAAAAAAACATCCGCCGTTTGATAGAAGGAATGGTCGAGATTGGGATTGCGCGTCGCTGCCATGTCAGAAAATGCCTGTGCCGCGGCGGCTTTGGCAAGAAAAATTCCGCAGCTTCCAGTTCAACGCGTCAATGCGGATGGAGATGGTGCAAAATGTGCGGCCGCTCCAGCCCGTGTGCGAGCATCAGCGGTTCGTCGGCGAGCAGTTCCACCGTGCGCCCGTCCGCGATGATTTTTCCGTGGTCCAGAATAATTGTCCGCGCGCACAGCTCCACCGCCAGCTCCAGATCATGCGTGGCAATCAGCTTCGTCGCCGGAATTTCCCGCAAAAGCGCCTTGAACTCGCGGCGTCCGCGCGGATCGAGATCGCTCGTCGGCTCATCCAAAATCAGCACCGCCGGTTCGCACGCCAGCACGCCCGCGAGACAGGCGCGGCGCTTTTCCCCGTGGCTCAAATGATGCGTCGCCCGCGTCTCGAATCCGGCGAGGCCAACTTGCGCCAAGGACAGTTTCACGCGCGCGGCAATTTCCGTTTCGCCCAGGCCCAGTTGCTGCGGCCCGAATGCCACGTCCTCCGCCACCGTCGCGCAGAACAACTGATCGTCCGGGTCTTGAAACACCAGCCCGACCTGCCGCCGGATTTTTTCCAGATTTCCGGCCGCGACCGCTTCGCCATGAATTTTCACCGCGCCGTCGCCGTTGATTTTCTCCGGCAGCAGCCCGTTCAAGTGCAGCAGCAAAGTGGACTTGCCGGAGCCGTTCGGGCCGAGCAGCGCAATGCACTCGCCCGGCCGCACGCGGAAACTGACGCCGCGCAGCGCTTCCGTGCCGTCGTGGTAACGGTATTTTAAATCGGTGATTTCAATCGCGTTCATTCAAAAACCGGAAGATTAAGCCACAAGAAAACGCAAAGATCGCAAGGGAAAAAACCTTTGTGTTCCCTGCGTTCTTTCGCGGCAATTGCATCAGCGGTCATTTTATTTCCAGCCGCGCGCGCACATGGCGTTGTAAATCCGCTCGGCGCGTTCCGATGCGCGCACAAACAACTGCCCGGCCACCGACGACAGCGCCTGCCATTGGAACCGCCGTCCGCGCGTGAACGTCCGGCTCGCGCGGGCGCGGCGCATCCGCTCCGCCTCGTCCGCCAGCACGAACAAATACCGGTGCATCAGCGTCAGCGTGGTGACGAACAGCCACGGCACGCGCAACCGTTGCAGCACGCGCACCAGTTCCGTGAACGGCGTCGTGTTGGACAGCAGAACCGTCGTGAGCAGGCAGAGATTCGCCTTGAGCATCACCAGCGCGAAAATTTTTCCGCCGCCCGGCTGAAACCACATCAAGCCCGCCACGCCCAGCACCAGCGGCTCCAGCAGCAGCATCCGTTTCAGCAAAAATAAAAAGTGAATCCGGCTGATCGCGGCCAGCCCGGTCAAAATAATGGCGACGGCCAGCAACCCCGCCAATTGCGTGCGCGGCAGCAGCACGACCGTCAACACCAGCGCCAGCGCCACGGCCAGTTTCCAGCCGGCCGGCGCGCGGTGCAGCACGCTGTGGCCGTGGCCGTGATCCATGAAATGACGGGCGCTCATCGGCGGGAATTATTCGTTTGGGCTTGACGGAAAAATTTCAAGTATTACGGTTTTGTTTATTGGTAACACCTAGCACAAGCCCGTTGGCCCGACAAGATTTTATGCACATTCCCGACGGTTTTCTGGACGCCAAGACGCTCGCCCTCACCGGCGCGCTGTCGGCGGCCGGGCTGGCCGTGGCCGCGCGCCAGGTCAGCCGCACGCTCCCGCGCAACAAGATTCCATTGATGGGGCTGGGCGCGGCGTTTGTGTTCGCGGCGCAGATGCTGAATTTTCCCGTCGCCGGCGGCACGTCCGGGCACTTGCTCGGCGGTGTGCTGGCGGCCGTGCTGCTGGGGCCGGGCGCGGCGGCGATTGTGATTGCGTGCGTGCTGACGGTGCAGGCGCTGCTTTTCAGCGACGGCGGCGTGCTGGCGCTCGGCGCGAACATTTTCAACATGGCGTTCATCGGCGCGGTGGTTGGTTGCGCCATTTACCGTTCCGCAAGAAAAGTTCTGCCCGGCCTGCGCGGGCGCATCACGGCCGTATTTTTTGCGGCATGGCTTTCGACTGTGCTGGCGGCGGTGACGTGCGCCGGAGAATTGTCGCTTTCGGGGACGCTTCCGCCGGACGTGGTTTTTCCGGCGATGGTCAGCGTCCACGCGCTCATCGGCATCGGCGAAGGCTTGATCACGTCGCTGGTGATTCTGGCGATCGCGCGCACGCGGCCGGATTTGCTCGACGCGGAAAATGCGCCGGCCACGCGCGGCACGGGACTGGAATTTCTCGCGTTTGGATTGGTCATTGCGTTGGGGCTGGCCATTTTCGTTTCGCCTTATGCCTGCGCCTGGCCGGACGGATTGGACAAGGTGGCGGAGAAATTTGGCTTCGCCGGCCACGCCGCCACGCTCATTAAGACGTGGATTCCCGATTACAAAATGCCCGGCGTCGGTTCGACGGGCGTTGCCACGGCCATGGCCGGTGCGCTGGGAACGCTGATCATATTTGGCCTTGCCTGCGTCATCGGGCGCGTGCTGGTTCGGGATAAAGTCACACCGCCTCCCGCTGATTAACTGCCGCAGCGCGGGCGGGAAAAGTTGGGCGCAATTTCGACAGTAAGTTCCGACACTTGGCGGTTCGGGCATTGCCAAGCCACGCGCTTCAATCTACGCTGGGCGTCTGTTTCATGTCCGAATACAAAGTCCAATTTGAAGTTTTTGAAGGCCCGCTTGACCTGCTCCTTTATTTGATTAAAAAGGAGGAGGTGGACATTTATGCGGTCAACCTCACCAAGCTCGCCACGCAGTTCATCGCGCACATTGACCTCATGCGCGAATTCGATCTTGAAGTCGCCGGCGAATTTCTCGTGATGGCCTCGACGCTCATGTATATCAAGAGCCGCGAATTGCTGCCCGTGGATCAACAGGTCGTCGTCGAAGGCGAGGACGAAGGCGAAGACCCGCGCTGGGAATTGATCCGGCAACTGGTCGAATATAAAAAATTCAAGGACGCCGCCGCGCAATTGCAGGTGCGCGAAGCCGAGCAGGAAAATATCTTTCCGCGCCTGCCGGGAAAACTGGAATTTGAATCCACCGCGCCCGCGCCGAAACCGGACGTTTCCATCTTCGACCTGCTCAACGCCGTCAACGGCGTGCTGCAACGCTTCAAAAAACGCGAAGGCGACGCGCGCGACATCTTCGAGGACAAATGGACCGTCAGTGAAAAGATCGAGAGCATTCTGAAAATCCTTGCCGAACGCGGCGCCGCGCGTTTCGCCGAATTGTTTGAGAGCGCCGCGAGCCGCGCGGAAGTCATCTGCACGTTTCTCGCGCTGCTGGAATTGATCCGGCTCAAGCAGCTCGTCTGCGTCCAGCCCGAGGCGTTTGCGGAAATTGAAATCCGCCGCGTTCAAAATTCCGCGCAGCCATCTGAAATTATTACAACCGCAACCGCTAATAAAACAGAAGATTCAATTCAAAAGGAACAACTGTGAGCAAAATACAAATTCAGAAAGTCAAAGATGACATGGTCTTTGTCGAAGGCATATTCAGGAAACTTCTCAAGATTTTGCCAGCGTTTGATATTACAAACGAGAAAATCCTGCCTTACGGCTTGAGAGTTCACACGCGCTCAATCAGTTGGCTGGTGGAACAAGTCATCACCCAGCAAACCAAATTCAACGCCAAAAAACTTGGCATTGCCGACGCTGAATTTAATTTTCCAGACACCTGCTTTCACGACTGTGAAATCAAGACCGGCTCGCAAAATTATTTTGTAAATGTTAAGATTCACAACATGGCGGGCAGGGAAAACAAAAACGACATTGCCGCGGTCACCAAACTTTATATGCAGTATTCTTCCAACCCAAGCTACAACCTGATTTATGCTTGTTTTGGCGTTCATTTTGACAACATCCACATTGCTTTTGATCCGGATTACTTGACGGTGTTCTCGCCGCAATTTCTGCCGATTTACATAAATCCAACGAACGACAAGATTCAGGCCTTTTACCATCACAAGACCGAGGATCGTTCGCGCGAGGAATTTTTGCAGACATTGCGGCTTAAGTCGAAAAGCATTGTTTTGAAATGAATATGAAAGTGCCGGTTGAAAAACTTTGGGACTGCGTTTTGAACGAAGATGCTGTGGCCGGAATCACCAAAATTCCCGACGGCTCGATTGACCTGATTGTGACCGATCCGCCTTACTGCCTTGGCAAAGATTACGGCAACGACTCTGACAAGCTTGACCCGGAAAAATACCTTGAATGGAGCAAGCAGTGGATTGATGCGGCCATTCCAAAATTAAAACCCATTGGCTGCCTTTACATTTTTCTGACGTGGCGTTATTCGCCGGAGATTTTCTGCTACCTGAAGAAAAAGCTGACGATGCTGAATGAAATCATATGGGACCGGAGAGTTCCCAGCATGGGTGGCAGCACCCGTCGTTTTTCCTCGGTGCATGACAACATTGGCTTCTTTGCGAAGGCAAAAGATTATCACTTCGATATTGATGCGATTCGCATTCCTTACGATGAAGAAACGAAGAAGGCTCGTTCGCGCTCAATCTTCGTCGGCAAAAAATGGCTGGAAGTCGGCTACAATCCAAAAGACGTTTGGAGCATATCGCGTCTGCACGCCATTCATGCCGAGCGTGAAGATCATCCGACACAAAAGCCGTTGGAAATCATCGAGCGCATGATTAAAGCCAGTTGTCCGGTGAACGGCGTTGTGCTTGATCCGTTCATGGGCAGCGGCACAACAGCGGTGGCGGCTCATCGTTTGAAGCGGTATTTTATCGGCTTTGAAATCAATCCTGATTACTGCGAAGTCATTCGCCAGCGACTGGCGGACGAAGGCTCTTTTAATTTGGAAACCGCGCCGGTTGCAAATGCAAAAGTGAAACCCACCATCAAACAGGCGGGTTTGTTTGAACATATGCTGGCGGCAAAAACCGCTTAATCTTTCGCAGGCAAATTTTTAATTTTCATGGAACTTAAATTCATTCTCGAATCACTGCTGTTCTCCGCGCAAAAACCTTTGAGTGTGAAAGAACTTCGCGAAATCCAGATTTGAAAATGCGCGAAATCATTTTTTACAAGACTGATCTTGGCCACGACCCGGTTGGGGAATTTTTAACGCAACTTGAGCCGGGCGCTCGCGCCAAGACCGTGCGCGCGTTGGAATTATTGCGGACACTGCCGTTTGTGCCGTCGAAATTTTGGCAGAAAATGCGCGGCACGGAAAATTTATGGGAATTGCGCGTGGAATACGCCGGGAACATTTATCGGATTCTGGCCTGCACTTACAAGGGCAACCGCGTGATTTTGCTGCATGGCTTCCAGAAAAAATCACAAAAGACGCCGCAACAGGAAATTGAAATTGCCGGACAGCGCAAGAAGCGGTATCTTCAAATACACGGTTATTTATGAACGATGACTTGCAAAAATTTCACGACGCAAACACGGCTCGCGATCCGCAATACGCCGTCGCCCGCCAGTTGCTGGATTTGGGCGAAGCGGTCATGCAGTTGCGCGAAAGCGCGAAGCTCACGCGCGGCCAATTGGCAAAGCTTTTGCACGTCAAGGCTTCAGACATTACTACCATTGAGGAAGAAACGCCGCGCGCGTCCGCAGGATTGCTGGAAGCTGCGGTGAGACTGCTTGTTCAAAAATCGTCCAAATCTGAAATTGAACAAGATTCTGAAATCACCTACTTGCTTCGCGTGGTCCGGCATCTTCGTCCCGCGCTGGTCGCGGCATAAATCGCAAGAATGGATTGACCATCGAAAACGGAGGTAATCATGTTTAAGTGCCACGTCTGCGGCCACACCGCCGCCAAATCCGAATTCGTGAATGAAGTTTTCACGATTGGAAACCGTCATGTGCTCGTCGAACACATTTCCGCGCAGGTCTGCGAACATTGCGGCGAGGCAATTTTTTCCCGCGAGACCACGGAAAATATCCGCCGCCTGGTGCATGATGCGAAACGTCCGGTTCGCACCGAGCCGCTGGATGTTTTTGCGATGGCGTAAAAATATTTCGCCTGTCCGCTTAATTTTCATGGAACTTAAATTCATTCTCGAATCCCTGCTGTTCTCCGCGCAAAAACCTTTGAGCGTGAAAGAACTTCGCGACATCCTCGCTAGCGCGGCCACGGCGGAGGACGCGGACGAAGCCGCCAGGCCGTTCAAGAAAACGAAGGCGGACGATGTGGCCGCCGCACTCGAGGAACTCGTGCGCGAACACGAAACCGCCGCGCGCAGCTACCGCCTCGCATGCGTCGCGGGCGCGTGGCAGTTCGTCACGCAGCCGGAATTTTCGCCGTGGCTCAAGGCGCTCGTCGGCGTCAAGGCGCGTCCGTCGCGGCTGTCGCAGGCGGCGCTGGAGACGCTGGCCATCATTGCGTATCGCCAGCCAGTGACGCGCGCGGAAGTCGAACAGGTGCGGGGCGTGAACGTGGACGGCACGATGCAGACGATTCTGGAGCGCGGGCTGGTGGAGCAGAGCGGCCGCGCGGAGGTGGTTGGGCGTCCCGCGCTTTACAGCACCACGCCGTTGTTTCTGGAATATTTCGGCCTGCGCGATTTGGAAGATTTGCCGGCTGCAGATGAACTCCGTCGCATCCCCATCGAACGTCCGCCCGCGCCGGTCACGGCCGATGCCGGCCTGGCCACCGTGCCGCCGGAACAGCTTAAACTGGATGAAGAAGTAAAAACGAAGAATGAAGAAACGGCGGCATCCGGGCCTGTGGAAACGCAGAACTGATTTGTTTCTTCATGCTGCATTCATCCTGCAGCCGTTCCAAACTTGAGCGGCGTTCGCCGACAACCGGTTTCAGCAAACCGGTTTGAATCGGCGGGAAATTTTTACTCCACCGTCACGCTCTTGGCGAGATTTCTCGGCTTGTCCACGTCGCAGCCGCGCGCGACGGCGATATGATACGCGAACAATTGCAGCGGCACACTGGCTAAAATTGGATTCAGCAAGTCCAGCGTCTTCGGCAGGTAAATCACATCATTCGCCACTTTCTTGATTTGCGTGTCGCCTTCGGTCGCCAGCGCAATGATCGGGCCTTTGCGCGCGCGGATCATCGCGAGGTTCGCCATCGTCTTTTCATACATCGCGTCCTGTGGCACCAGAAAAACCGTCGGCGTCTGCGCGTCAATGAGCGCAATCGGCCCGTGTTTCATTTCCGCCGCCGAATAACCCTCGGCGTGGATGTAGGAAATTTCCTTCAACTTGAGCGCGCCTTCGAGCGCAATCGGAAACGTGTAACCGCGACCGAGAAAAAAGAAGTCATCCACCTTCGCATATTTCTTGGCGATTTTTTTCAGCAAATTATTTTGCGCGAGGATGGATTCAATCTGTTTCGGCAACGCTTCCAGCCCGCGCAAAATTTCCCGCGCGCGATTCGCCGAAAGCTGGCGCATCCGGCCCAGATGCACTGCCAGCAGCGTCAAAATTGTGATCGTCGAAACGAATGCCTTCGTCGAGGCCACGCCGATTTCCGGCCCGGCGTGCATATAAATGCCGCCATCGGATTCGCGCGCGATGGTGCTGCCGACGACGTTGACGATGGCCAGCGCGCGATGGCCGCGCCGTTTCGCCTCGCGCAATGCGGCGAGCGTGTCCGCCGTTTCGCCGGACTGCGACAGCACGAGCAGCACCGTGTTTTTTTCCAGCGGACAATTGCGGTAGCAAAATTCATGCGCGAATTCCACCTCCACCGGCAATTGCGCGAGTTCCTCGATCAAATACTCGCCGACCAGCGCCGCGTGCCAGCTCGTGCCGCTCGCCGCAATGACGATGCGGTCAATGCCGCGCAGTTCCGCCGCCGTCATGTTCAAACCACCGAACTTCGCCGTCGCGCCTTCAAAATCCAGCCGCCCGCGCAACGCGTTCAAAACGGTTTGCGGTTGCTCGTAAATTTCCTTGAGCATGAAGTGCGCGTGTTTGCCGCGCGCCACGTCCTCCTGCGAAAACTCCAGGTTGCTGATCTGGACGTTCGCCGTGTCCGTGCCGAGATTCAAAACGTCGAAGCGTTCCGGCGTAATCGTCGCCACATCATAATCATTCAGATAAACGACTTTTTTCGTGTGGGCGACAATGGCGTTGGCGTCGCTGGCGAGAAAATTTTCGTCTTTGCCAATGCCGATGATGAGCGGCGAGCCGCGCCGCGCGCCGACAATCGTGTGCGGAAAATCCGCGCAAATCACCGCGATGCCGTAAGTGCCGATAACTTCCCGCAGCGCGTCGCAAACGGCTTGGGTTAAAAGCGTCTCGCCATTTCCAGTGGCACAGGCGTCTCGCCGGTGTGTTTCGCCACCGGCTGAATTTGAATCGCGCAGGCGAGACGCCTGTGCCACTGTATTCGCACGCCGCCTCGCGTAATGTTCGCCGATCAAATGGGCGAGCACTTCCGTGTCAGTGTCCGATTTGAATGTGTGCCCGGCCTTGAGCAGTTTTTGTTTGATGGTGTCGTAATTTTCAATGACGCCATTGTGGACGACGGCGATTTTGCCGGATTGGTCAAGGTGCGGATGGCAGTTTTTATCGGAAGGAACGCCGTGCGTGGCCCAGCGCGTGTGGCCGATGCCGAGATTTCCCGCGACGGGTTCGGATTTCAGCAGCCGCGCGAGACCCTCGTCAATCTTGCCCTTTTTTTTGCGGACGAGCAGGCTGGCATCGTGCAACAGCGCCACGCCCGCGCTGTCATAGCCGCGATATTCCAGCCGCCGCAATCCTTCCAGCAGGATGGGCGAGGCCGATTTTTTACCAACGTATCCAATGATGCCGCACATAATTGCCGTAGGCCAGGCGTCGCGCCTGACTCATATTCATTTTGTTTTTATTTGGAGACAGGCGCGACGCCTGTCCTACATTAAAACCCAGTCCGCGGCGCCGCTCAAATTATCAATGACCATGGCTTGCGAAATGGCTTCCGGCGGCTCCCGTTCCGCTTCTTTGCCGTAGCCGGTGCGGATCAGAATACTTTTTTTCACGCCCGCGTTCCAGCCGCATTCCAGATCAATCAGCTTGTCGCCGACCATGAAACTTTCCGCCAAATCCAAATCAAACTCGTCGCGCGCGTCGAACAAAAATTGCGGCGACGGCTTGCGGCCGCGGCTCGGCTGGCCGGGCACTTCGGGCGCGATGTAAATTTTACCAAAGCGCACGCCGTCGCGCGCGAATTCGCGGCGGAGATGTTCGTTCACGCGCTCCGCGTCGGCCAGCGTGAACAGGCCGCGCCCGATGCCGGACTGGTTCGTGACGATGAACAGCTTGAAGCCGGCGTCCGCCAGCCGTTTCAAGGCCGCGCCTGCGCCGGGGAAAATTTCCACGTCTTCAGGCCGGTGCAGATAATTTTTTTCCGCGATGAGCGTGCCATCGCGGTCGAGAAAAATCGCGCGGTTCATTGTGCGGGCAAATTGTGGGGTGATTGTGGCAAGAATGGAATTGAAATTTTTTCCCATTGCGGGCAGGATACGCGTCTCTGCGGTCAGCAACTTAACATTCAAAAAAACATGAGCAATAAAGGCAGACTGGGAATTTTGGTGGGCGGCGGCCCGGCGCCGGGCCTGAACGGCGTCATTTCGGCGGCCACCATCGAAGGCATCAACCAAGGCTACGAAGTCATTGGCTTTCGCGACGGCTTCAAATACATCGCGCAGGGCGACACGACGCAGATCAAAGTGCTGTCCATCCAAAACGTGAAGGACATTCATCTCAAAGGCGGCTCCATTCTCGGCACCGCGCGCACGAACCCGACCAAGTCCGAGGAGCAGATGAAAAATATTTTCGCGGTTTTTGAAGGACTGGGCATCACCGCGCTCGTCAGCATCGGCGGCGACGACACGGCGTTTTCCGCCAGTGTCGTGGCCAAGCGCAGCGGTGGAAAAATCAAGGTCGCCCATGTGCCGAAGACGATTGACAACGACCTGCCGCTGCCCGGCACCGCCCCGACGTTCGGCTACGAAACCGCGCGGCACTACGGCGTGCAGATTGTGCGCAATCTGATCGAGGATGCGCGCACCACTTCGCGCTGGTATCTCATCATCAGCATGGGCCGCGCGGCGGGACATCTCGCACTCGGCATCGCCAAGGCTTCGGCGGCGACGCTGGCCATCATCTCCGAGGAATTTCGCGGCCGTCCCGTCACGGTGGACGAAGTTTGCGACATCATCATCGGCTCCATCATCAAGCGCCAGGCCGAAGGCTCGAAATACGGCCTTGTCGTTCTCGCCGAAGGCCTGATTGAATCGCTTGGGGAAAAAGGCCTGCTGGCCGCGCTGCCCGACGGCCAGCTTGAGCGTTTCGGCAAAGTCATCCGCGATGAACACGGCCACCTGCGCCTCGGCGAAATCGAATTTGGCCGCCTGATGAAGGAACTTTTGACCACGCGCCTCGAAAAGCTCGGCATCAAAATGACTTTCATTGACAAGGATCTCGGCTATGAACTCCGCTGCGCCGACCCGATTCCGTTCGACGCCGAATACACCCGCGACCTCGGCTACGCGGCGGTGAAATTTCTCCGCTCGCCCGAAGCGGAAAAATATGGCGCCATCATCAGCTTTATAGACGGTAAGATGAATCCGCTGCCGTTTGACCAGATGCTCGATCCCCAAACCGGCCGCATGCAGAACCGCAAAGTCAACGTGGACGGCGAAGCCTTTGAATGCGCCCAGGCCTACATGATCCGCCTCGAACGCGAAGATTTCGAGGACGCCAAGCAGCTCGCCAAGCTCGCCGCCGTCATCAAGCTGACGCCCGAACAATTCCGCGCCCGCTTCGGCTATCTCGCCAGCTTGAAATAAAATCCCCGAAGCCGGGCGGCGGCGGGAAGATTCCTGCCGCCGTTTCTTTTTTGAACCACGAAGGAACCAAGAAACAAAGTGAGGCCGTTTTTCTGTTTGTGGTTTTCCTTGGTTCCTTCGTTGCCTTGCTGTTCAATTTTCTGAAATGAAACCGCTCGCGGACTGCCGGCTTTACACCCTCGTGGACACGGCCTATCTGCATGGCCGCGCGCCCGAACTCGTCGCCCAACAGCTCTGCGACGGCGGCAGCGATTTGATCCAGTTGCGCGCCAAAAATTCTCCGCCGGATGAAATCCGCCGGATGGCTGAAAAAATTCTGCCCATCACGCGCCGCGCCAACGTCGGTCTCGTCATCAATGACCATCTGGAAATCGCCAATGAAACCGGCGCGGACCTCTGCCACTTGGGGCAGGAAGATTTTTTCGATGCCGGCCACACGCACGCTGACCAATTAAAAATTAAAAATTCAAAATTAAAAATCGGCCTGTCCACGCACGCGCCCGCGCAGGCGCAACGCGCGCTGGACGCCGGCGCGGACTACCTCGCCATCGGGCCAATTTACGCCACCGGCACCAAGCCGACGGCCAAACCCGTGACGCTGGACTATGTCCGCTGGGCGGCGGCGCATGTGGCCGTCCCGTGGTTTGCCATCGGCGGCGTCCATTTGGAAAATCTCGGCGACGTGCTGGCGGCGGGCGCGCGGCGCATCTGCGTCGTCTCCGCCATTCTCAACGCGCCCGATGTTGCTGCGGCCTGCGCGGAATTCCGTCGCCGGCTGGGTTAGCGGCACGATTCACCAACCGGGAAAAATTTTCGACGCATTAAATTTCATTCGCAACTTTTCCACTTTGGCCTAACTTCGCCGCGTGTCGGAAAAGCAAAATCACCCGGCCATCGCCGGCGGGCTGCTGCTCGTCGTCATTTTGTGGGGCGGCAACAACGTGGCAACGAAATGGCTCGTCGCGTCGTGGCCGCCCATCTGGACGGGCGGAACGCGCTTTCTGCTGGCGGGCATCATCCTGCTGGCGGTGCTGCGGTTCACGCGCTGGCTCGGCGCGTTTCAGCCGCTGCCGCCGGAGCTGCGGCGGCAATTATGGTGGCGCGGCGGCTTGAGCCTCGCGGCCTACACCGTCGCGTTTTGCTGGGCGTTGAAATTGACGGCGGCTTCGCACGTGGCGCTTTACATCGGGGCGTCGCCAGTTTGGGCGCTGCTGGTGGAAGGCCGGCCGGGAAAAAACTGGACGAGCGCGCGGCGTTACGGCGCGGCGTTGCTGGCGGTGTCGGGCGTGGTGGTGCTGTTTTGGCCGGCGCTCAAAACCGCCGGGTTCAATCTCGCCGGCGAAGGCTGCGGCCTGCTTTCGAGCCTGCTGTGGGCCAATTACAACCATCAAAGCCGCGTGCTGGCCCGGCGCATCAACGGCCTCGAAGTCGCGGCGAACGCGATGTGGATGTCGGGCGTGTGGCTGCTGCCGCTGGGCGCGTTTGAGCTGGCCCGGCATGGTTTCGTCATGGATGCGCCGCATTTGGGCGTGCAGGGATTGAGCATCCTCTTCGGCGGCGTGGTGCCGTATGCGCTGTGGAACTCGGCGTTGCGCCACTGGCAGACGAGCCGCGTGATGCTGTTCAACAATTTCATCCCGCTGACGACGGCGACGTGGGCGCATTTCGTATTGCGTGAACCGCTGACGCCGACGTTTTGCGCGGCGATGATTTTAATCGTGGCGGGCGTGGCGCTGGGCCAGGCGGACTGGGCGAAAATTTTCAAGGAACCGGAAAGCTTTTGAGTTGATGAACCGCGAAACACACGAACTGCACGAAATCAGTCAAGCAATTTTCCGTGTTCACTTTCGTGTGGTTGGTGTATTTCGTGGTTAAAGATATGGACGTGAAAAATCTCAACAAAGTGGAGCCGTTCACCACCAAGGACGGCTCGGAAATCCGCGAACTGCTCGCGCACCGCAACTCCGCCATCCGCCATCAGAGCCTCGCCGAGGCGCGGCTGCCCGTGGGCGGCGCGACGCAGGAACATTTTCATCCGCGCGCCGAGGAAATTTATTACCTCACGCACGGCGCCGGCAAAATCCGAAATAGAAATGGGAGCGCACCCGCCCCGGGTGCTGTTTTTCGCGCCCTCGCGGAAAACCCGCGCGCAC